>SXGQ01391363.1_pt1 | contig 39218 bp, 28 predicted proteins | sample 3178371 | NCBI WGS metagenome assembly SXGQ01 (sample SAMN11356859, study PRJNA531348) | freshwater metagenome | isolation source: freshwater sample F1-20 | place: China: Fuxian Lake, Yuxi | collected 2017-12-25
AAATTTCGATACGGGGTGACGCGTTTAAAAACGTATCTCTATCCGGACTGTCGCTTGGATTGTCGATCAACGACGTTCCCACAATAATGGCGAATCCTGTCCCGGTCAGAAATGAGGACAAAATAGCTGTGCGTATCGGAAGTGAGGATCTCGCGAAATATTACGGTGATCTTCAGAGGAGTAAATCGACGGCTACGCTGTCTGCTGATACGGAAATTGAAGTCGACGACGATGTAAACGGTGTTGTCACTATTCCGTGCGTATTCATATCGCCGGCGACATCGATGACCACCAGCAGCTACTCGATCATTCTGAATCTAGCTGGTTCTGTCGCCGGGTTGGATGTTCTTCGGTCGGATATTTACGAGTCACCAACATTCGCTAAGTTTTTTGGAAGCTCACCGACGGACAAGCAATCAGCGGACCTGGCTTCGTTGATCGGCAAGTTAAAGGCACCGTCCGAGTTCATGCTTACGTTGTTCAATGAAATGGAACGACAGTGGGTGTTGTCTACACAAGACGGACAGACGAACTCGCAGTTCCGTGAAGAAGACGCAGCTATAGTCAGGCGGATTCGACAGAACAATGATTTGCCTACACAGATATTGCGCAGCATTCTGTCCGCCAGTCACGAGTCGTCCATGTCGTCGGCAATGCAGAAGCTGGCAGACGCGAGCCCGCTTCTTAGAATACCTTTCCATCAGGCAATCGCCAAGAGCATCGTAGACATTCTGTCGGTGCAGGGCGGTGGATTTCTATCCGTGTTGTATCGGTTGTGCGCTCTGTTCGATCTATACGCCGTCCCCACGCTCGACCCACCATACATGCGTTTGGTGTCGATCGACACCATGCTCAGCAACGAGACGGCAGAGGAACGAGAAGTATCGATGACCGAGTTTGTCCCGAAATTGGGACGCAGCACTACACAGCCGGTGACCGCGGTCACCGTCAGATCGGTAATGTCCGCCGAATACAAAAGCAGCATCGAGGGTGGACTCAAGACGTTTAATAACAACGGGAGAATCGTGGGGCTTTATCCGACAGACGCACTCAGCACCACATCACCCGGGTTTCCGATGGATACTCCGTTGCCGGCATGGATACCTCCAACTATCAGCAGCGGCAGCAACCTTTTGAACATCATCAAACGATCGCTCGAAGGTAAGCGGCCGTCCGCCGCTACGGTAATCGATGAAGCGAACAAGGCGTTAAATAACGCCAGCGATCTGACCTCCGCAATCCTTCAAGAAATAGCCAGAGCACGATATCGCGACGCTGCGCTGCAAGCGGATAGTGTGTCAGCTACATGTCCGCTGGACTTTACCTGGAAAGTCGGCACCAGATACAAAATCACCGCGGACGCTGACGGTGAGAAGCAGGCGCTTTTTAACGGTACTGTATCTGCCATAACTCATCAGATCTCCAGACCGCAACTCGGGGGAGCCGGTATTTGTCAAACTTCGATCTCGTTTTCTCATGTAGAAATGGGAGACTACTCATTGGAATAACATGAGATCAGAAGACTGCGAAGACCCACTGCAGGAGAAATCCTCGAACGTGTCCGAACCGGTTCCCGGTAAACGGCGATCGAACCGGTGTGACGATAGCACGCCAATCGGGCCTGCAGATACGTTCGCGCCAGAAGCCGCGGAACCGTCCGACCCGCCAGAACTGCTGAGCCACTTGGTGGTGGGCAATGACACTGTGAGTCTGGACTGCGCATCCATCCCAGGTGCCGGGAGTTTCGGCGACACTTTTGTAATGGCAGAAAACAGTATCCCGATATCGGTCGGGCTGTCTTATATTCCGGACAATATCAGGGCGCGGTTGGTAGATAACGAGGAAGCCGTAGTCGCATCTGCGCTGTCGTCTGATACGGATACGCTCCAATCCACTTACGGCATGTCCAAAACAATTGCCTCCAGATTGGTGGCGGAGGTTTTGGACGCCAAGTCGAGGGCGAATGCCAGCGCCATGACACAGGCTCTCGGTAGTATCGTGTGTTGGTTCGAGAACGCCGCAGTTACCGTAACGTGTCCGGAAGGAACCATGACGGACGGCGAAGTCAACGGACGACCGATCCAGAACCCAGTCGTCATCGACGCCGGCACATTCACTTCCCGAGTTTCACAGGGAGACGCGGACATGCAAGCCGAGGCGGAGGCCTCGCGTCGATTGACATGCTACTACGCGTCCCAGGAAGTTACTGTCACGTGTGAATCTGCGTTCGGTATAACCGGGATCGTATCGGACACAGAGACCCCTCCATATGGAACGCGGCGTATCGCCTCCGTGACGGTCGCCGCAGGCGTTTACACAAGCTCAGTGTCTCAGGAGGATGCACAGCAGCAGGCGATAAACGCTGCTACGCTAGGTCTGGAATGCTTCTATCTCAGCGAGGCGCAATCTGCGTCGTGCCCTGATATCGATCATATTCACGACGCTCCGGTGAGTTACGAGGACGGTGTTTCCGGAACAGATGTGACTATCCAAGCCGGGTGGTTTGCCAGCATTATCAGTCAGGCTGATGCGAACGAGCAGGCGACAGTTGCAGTAACTTCCCGGTTGTTGTGCGAGTATGGTAATGACGCGCTAACGGCGACCTGTGAGACCCCGACCGTTGAAGTCGATGGAACGTCCTATACACTACCTCCGGATGGCGCAAAATCGCCTACCCTGTCCATACTAATCGAGGCAAACGAGTTCAGGTCTACTATATCGAAAGCCGCTGCGAACGAGGAGGCCGGAATCAGCGCCACGTCGGCGCTGGACTGCGTGTATTGCAACCCGCTCATTCCTCCCACGTGCGTTCCGTCTGATATTCTGGAAGGAGTAAACAACGGGGAGATTACATTGCCGCTGTCAGCTGCTCAGAACGGGTGGTCGATGGATGCTACTATCGGCATGCCTTACGGGCGTATATGCGGTGCCGATGCACAATCAGTCATGGCGCAGGCGCTGGCCACATCGACCACTCCTGTTCGTATTGTCGAGCAATCGGAAGGAGACGAGTCATGTCGCTACGGGAATGACGAGGTCACATTCAGTTGTCCGGAATTCGCAATACCGCTTGGAACTTTGAATGACCCAACGGCGCAGACAAGAAAGGCGGTTATTTCTGAGAACAGTATTACCGTAACTACCACACAGGTGCCTGTTGATTTTGAACCGAGTGGAAATACCGCAGCCAGAGCCAAGTCTTACGCCAACTGGCTGGCGCTACAGGAAGCCAAATCCATTTTGAGTTGTGTGTTCTACAATGAACAACAAGTGGTGACCTGCGAACAGCATGCAGGCAAACCGAACGTGGCGTCGATCGCTATAGGGTCCGCGGCAAATCCGGTTACCATTAAAGCAGACACGCTGTATTCCGAGATAAGCCGCGACGACGCAAACTTGCAGGCTATTGACGAAGGCAAGCGTCAATTGGATTGTTTCTACCTTTCTCGACAAGCAGTGTTCTTGTGCGGAGATGCGCCATACGAAAGCTCAGCGCACGTGTCCACCGACAATGTCATCACATACGGCAACGGCAAGAAAACACCTTCCGACGGCTCATACAACGCACCGTCATTCGTTGATCCTACTGCGATCGGTTCACTGACTCGCCCTATCGTAATCACTCCAGGTGTGGGTAGGTCCACGGAGACACAAGCTGACGCGGATTCCCAAGTATTGGCGACAGCTGTCGGTATGCTCGACTGTTTCTGGACGAATGTTCCGATCGAAATTCGTTGCGGGTCCAACAGGGACATGCCGTGGAATAACTTCAACGAAGAGGCAGGGCTTCTGGTGCAGGAAGGAAACGGATCCGGCACAATTGGAATACCTGGTTCGTTGTCTACCCCAATTATAATCAACCCGGGGTTGCAGGTTAGTCATAAGTCCAGATTCGATGCCACAAAGCAGCTGTATGACGAAGCCAGAGCATCTTTGAACTGTGTATGGGGTAACACTGCCTTGTCGGTTGCTTGCGAGGCAGAAAATATGGCCGACGGTTCCCCGTCCACATGGGATGTCACGGCCGTGACATCGGTTGCGATGGGAGCAAATATGCACATGTCGTTTGTCTCTCAGACTGATGCCGATTTGCTGGCGGTCGAGGACGCAAGGGGAAAGCTATCGTGTGTGTACACTCACAACGACATTGAATACAATGGCGGCAATGCTGGGGGCGGCGGTGGTGGAGGGGGAGGTGTCGCCATAGGACAGCCATGCCCCGGGTCAATGATTCCGGTCGGTGTTCTGAAAGTGCCGAAAGGAACTTTCAAGGCAATGGACCCTAATAGCCCGAAAGAGCTGGCTATAGGTCACATCAACAATAATCAGCAGTGCGCATCGGCTGACGATGTGAGCGCGTCTCCTTACGGGTGGATGCCTATTCGGCTCGGCATCGAGACCCCGGAAGATGAGCCAAAAATAAAGGTCGTCTTGAATCAGTATGCTACCTTGTTAAAAGGCAACGATTACATGTCAGACTGTGTGACAGACACTGCAGGTTTCAGTGAGATTCACATGCTCGGCACCGGGGATAAGCTGGTTCTCAGAGTATTGACGAATAAAGACGGCACATACAAGAGTAGTGAGGTTCTGGTGACACAGTCCAACTTCACGAGAATGTGGACACATACAGGCGACCCAACCGACCCGAGCGACATGGAAGGTGTCCTGATCGTGTTTCTGGCGGCGGTGTTGCCTTTCGGTAGAGCGGGGGCCAAATCGGTATTGAAAGTAGGAGACAATCTTTACACAATGCCACACCTGGCTGCCACAAACTTTCTACTAGAAGTAGCATGTGACGCTGCAACCGGTAAACGGCATCCTGTGCTTACGCCATACGTTGCCGGGTTCAATCCCAATCTTGCGTAACGTGCCAACATGCCAAGAGCCAAAGCCAGATGTAGTTCGTGCTACCTAGAGTGCAGAGAAGACTGCGCATGCGACGCGATCGCATTCGTGTTGGATCCTGTATTCGAGGAGGGATTACTGGACGGGTTTGTTCTGAGATGGAGATACATTGAGCAGGTGAATCAAATAGGTCGTGTACCGATTCCGGTTCTACTGGCTAACGGAAATGGGAGTCTCAGATTCGAGGTAAGAGAGATTCAATCTGAAGAACCTCATTGTAATACAAATATTTCCCCGTTGGCCGTATTCACTGGTGCCATCGTAAATCAGGCACGTAGTGGTATCATTCTTACCCCTGACTGGAATGTGATCCCGCTGGCTGGTGTCGAATACGTCTACTGTGTCACTGTTTGGTCGGACGATAATTACCTGTATACGTGTTTTGTCTGTTACAACGACGGTATTACTACTCCTTACACCCCGGATACTCCGACCACACCAGAGACACCCGACACGCCGACGACGCCAGAGACACCCGACACGCCGATTACGCCGGACGTCCCGAACTGTAACTGTTCGATATTAAGCAGTGCCACTGCCAGTGAGTGCGTGGACGGTAAAGTCACAATTGAAGTTTCGTCTTCGGTCACTATCACAGGAGACGACTGTTTGTGTAAGGACACGGATACCTGCACCGGCCAGCTGTTTGTGTCAGTGAATGGTACTCCTCGAGCGGTTGGCGCCGCAAACGAAACAACCGGGGCGTGGACATTTGAGTTGCCGTGTAATGACGAAAACGACGTGTTCACAATCATGACCACGTTTGTCGGTTTTTCTGAAACCGGAAAAGAGATTACATGTCAGGGTAGCGTAGATGTGAGTCCTACACCTCCTGTGGACCCGCCGACACCACCTACTCCGACTACACCGACAACTCCCGACACTCCGACTACTCCTACCTGTACTTGTAAAGTTCTTCTCAGTGTCATCGTGACTCGTGACGAGAATGTTTCGCCGACCGTTTGCACTGTTTATTGGATGGCGTCAGTGAGTCTGGAAGGTTGCGATTGCTCTGATACTCCGTGCGTCGGATTCTGGCATGTAGTGGTTGGCGGTGTCGTGCAACCACCACAGACCGGAGGCCCATCCGCGCTTTCACCTGCGACCGGCAGCGTATCCGTTCCGTGTTTATTCGACGGCACTATAACCGTTTCCGCTAGATGGACAGCCACGACCGGCGGACCTGTTCGCCCTGAATCGGCTTGTTCAGTGACAATGGTTGAGTATTCTCAATTGATGGATTTCGAAGGGTTCCCGCCACCTCCGCCAGCCGGCGACCCAGGCGAATTCCAATTTAATCAGGCTGGTAACGCAATGAACATCCCACTACTGTAATGCGCGTATGCTTTCAGCACACTCAGAAGAAGCACACAGACACATTGTAGCGTTTTTGCCGAACATCCCAAAACCCGGGATGATCGCCACTCTGAACGTGTCCGGAGAGTATTTTCGTTTCAAGAAAATCACGAACAGTGAGTACGAGATCGTCAGCGGGGCTCCTGTTCCCAAATCCTCGTCAACCTGTTGCGGCGGGAGTCCTATAGTTCCTGCGCGAGTCGTCATCATAAATCGCCCGGATCGGAAGGACAGAAGATCTATTCTAGAAAATCATCTCCGAGAGATCGGTTGGCCGTTCATTGCCCCGGAATGGCATTCAGCAACTCCGGGGAGTAAATACAAGATACCGGACTACTGGAAAAGTCCTGCAAATGTTTACGCCTGTAACCAGAGTCATTTGCAAATTCTGAAGGAGTCCATGGAACGCGGAGACGAAAATGTATGGGTGATGGAAGACGACTGTATATACCTTCCTGACTTTTTACGGCGGGTATCGTTCTTGTTCAGACACACACCGAAAGATTGGGGAATGATTTATTTCGGCGGTAAATTTTCCGACTATTCTAAAAGTGGAAAGCAGGGTAGTGTGAACATTAACGACTGGTACCCGCACGAGATAGCCAGCACCAAGCGATTGCGTGTCCATGGGGATCTGTTCGAGGTTGCCGGAATGAATAACACAGAGAGCTACATGGTCAGTAAAAGTGCTCTTCCGTATATCGTAAAGCAGTTGGAAAAAACAGCCCTGCACGTTGATGTTGTTTTGAATCTACATCAGCATCACGTTAAGACCTACACTATGCGTCCGCCGATAGCTCAACAACGGGCATTCAAGTCAGACAATTTCGGATACAACCACGGCGAGCATAGTGGACGGCTAACGACCAGTCATGAAAATGGTGCGGTGTTTTTGTCCACAGGTCAAAAACGTAGAAAAATGCTGTTCAATGCGGTGGCAAGTTTCAGCAGGAATAATCCAAGGAATGCGGTCAAGATTCTGTCCGATATGGAGGCACACGGATATGACGTGAGTGTAGTTGAGGATCTTACTGGATTCGCGTCTAGGTCGCTAAAAACTTCGATCCTACAAAACCCTCCGCTGAAGAGTGGGGTCGTGTTGGATGACGACACGATCGTCTTTTCTCAACTCCCACCAGTTGATGAAATACTGCAGGACTGTGATATCGCACTGGCTCCGGATAGTTTCTCGACTATTCAAAGCATATGCACCAGTCAGGCACCAGCGGCGCTGCGATGGCTCACACGCGAAGAAGCCGAATATACGTTGTGCAATTTTTTAGTCACACCGGAAGACATCCATTACAATACCGGGGTCATATTCTATAAAGACAGTCCGGTCGTTCGCCACTTTTCCAAAGTATGGAAAGAAGAGTGGGAGAGATTTCGGCGTATCGATCAAATTGCTTTCTGGCGTGCCGCGAAGATAACCGGGATCCGGATACGCACCCTGCCCGTCGAATTACACTGGGTAGCCGCCTCGGAAGGTAACCCCCCGCCAGGTGCAAAGATCGCACACCTGACCGGAAGAAAGCATAAGTATGAACAGACTCTGGTGGAGTGGGGGTTGCCAGTCATACCATTGCCGAAAATACCAACACCCGGATGTTGTGGCGGAGGTCGCCCAGCCGTTGCCGGCAAAGCACCGCTCGGAGAATCATTCCGAATCCAGGTGGACATGTCCAAAGAAGGTCCGAGAATGTGGAAACGTCTGCACGAGTATGCTCTTCAGGAAACCGATCTTGACGTTTTTAAAGCATGGATCGAGACAGACTGGATACCGAGTATTCCGTGCCCTACTTGTCATGCAAATTTTCACAGATGGTTTTCCAGAAATAGGCCGACTGTCGACATATTTGAGTGGTCTGTAAAAGCGCACAACTTTGTAAACGAGAAGCGAGGTGTCGAAAAAATCACGATAGCAGAGGCTCGTTATATTTGGAGTCGAAATTTATGAATATCAGAATAGAACCACAACGGGTCGTAGTTATAAACCGACCCGACAGGCCGGAGAAAAAACAACTGTTACTGCGTCACTTGGACGAGATCGGTTGGCCGTTCGTTGCTCCGGAATGGCATTCAGCAACTCCGGGCGACGCTTACACACCGCCAAAATATTGGAAAAGTCCTGCAAACGTTTACGCCTGCAATCAGAGTCATAAGCAGATATTGCAAGAGTCGATGGATCGTGGCGATGAAAACGTCTGGATTATGGAAGACGACTGTCGTTATCTTCCGGGCTTTAAAGACCGTGTAGATTACGTGCTCAAACATGCTCCAGAAGATTGGGGAATGATTTATTTCGGAGGCGTGTTGGCCGATTACTCCAAAAGTCCGTGGCAGGGTAAAAATGTGCCTCTGACGAACTACTTTAATGGTAAAATACCGCCTCCGAAAAATATCAAAATATCCGGGGATCTGTATCAGGTGTCCGGGTTGAATAACACTGAAAGCTACCTGGTCAATAGACGTTATTTTCAGGAATTGATAGACAGTCTGTGTGATACAGAATTGCACGTCGATGTGGCTTTCAATCTTCTCCAGCACACAATACCGACGTATGCAGCCGTGCCGTCGATGGCCTGTCAGCAGGGGTTGTGGTCAGACAACTTCGGGCTACAGCGCGATGAGAAGAAGCACGCACGTCTCGTAACCAGTTCGAAATCCGGCGCAATAATTCTTTCGGCAGGAGAGAATCGTCGTTTGATGTTGTCGAATGCTGCCGCAAGTTTCCGACGCAACAACCTCCGCCGCGGTTTGAAGATAGTGACTGACCAGCGTCTGGCAGGGTATGATTGCGAGGTCATAAAAGGGGGTACTGGATTTACGTCCAGAAAATACAAGACGCAATTGTTGAAAGACCCGGGTTTTGAGAACGGAGTGATCTTGGACGATGACACGATTACGATGTGCGAGTTGCCTGACATAGAGCAATTGCTCGGCGACAATGATTTGGCTCTGGCGTCGGATCAAAGCTACCCCTACATCAGAAACGTGTGTTACAGCGAGGACCCTAAAGTCACACGTTGGTTGCAAGGAGCTGAGGCTAAATACATGCGCGATAATTACGCGCTGTCGCCCAGAGATGTGCACTACAATACGGGTGTCATATTCTTCCGGAATACCGCACGCGTTCGGGAGTTCGCAGAAGCCTGGTACGAGCAGTGGAAGAAATTCGCACAAATCGACCAAATGGCGTTCTACAGGGCACTACAGCAAACAGGTTTACAGGTGACGAATCTATCCCGGGTAATGCACTGGATTGCGCCGCACACAGCCAACTCTATTCCGAAAGGGATTCAAATAGCCCACCTCACGCATTGCAAAGATCGATACTGCGATATACTAAAAGGGACCGGTCTGCCAGTGGTGCCTCCGCCTGTTGTCATGTAAAATTTCATACGCCGAACATTATGTGGATTATCAAACCTTCAGAAATCGAAATTGACGGTAAACCTTCGGGGCGCTGGCGACTCACCGCCACCAGCGATAGCAACGGAGGCGGTCCTTTCGGTGACACAACGCATGACCACGCTTCTTCACGCGAAGCTATTGAGTGTCCATGTTGCGCTGCTTTCTGTCGAAAAATCACAGGAACGGAGAACAGACAAGCTGCGGGTCGCATTTCAATATAGACGATCCGTATTTTGTCATTCAGTATACTCGCATGAACTCAGCACAGCTATCAGCAGCTACTATCGCCTTAACGCTCCCGTATGTCATGTCCACGATATGGCACAGGTCCGTATTCGGAGAACTTGTTGTGAGAATCGTATGCAGATGGTTCGGAATACAAGTCCCGGATTACGCGGTAGGAGAATCGTTTCACAGTTGGTTGGAACTGAAATGGCCGTGGCCGAATTATAAAATAGGAGTGGCGATACGCTGTCCTATCTGCACGGCGCCATACATTGGCGGTTTTTCCGCGTTTGTCGGGTATCACTTGTTGCGTCACGCCGGTATGTTTCAGTTCGACGCTGCAGTCACGGCCGCAGCGGCATCGTTACTGTCCATATCGTGGATTTATTGGAGCGTGCAAAAACGCCCAGAGGCTGACTTGCCGTGGATCCCAAAGACACTGAGCACTGAAACTTTGGAACCGCAACCAGAGCATACCGCGGAAGAGACTACAAAACCGGATTCAAGACATGCATGCTCCGCTGAATTCGCAGCCTTTCTGCAGATGTCAAAGCAGGACCAGCTCGATTTCAGAGCGCGTATGCGGTCCATGTGGGACAGTGTCATGGGTTTTGTGAAGGTGCAGACTGAGTCCGGAATACTACTGAAACGAGAAGGACTGGCTACTGCTGCGCAGAACCTTGCCGCCAGTGCATTCTCATCGACGCCAGCAGCACACAACCAGGAGATTTTCATTCTGCAGAAAAAATACTGGGCAGACCTGCAATGGTATAAAGACTCTGGTCAGTGTAAATCGTGCACACCAGAATCTGTCGTCCAACCTGTTTACTACGAACGCGTCATAGCCGCGGCATTCGGTCATGAATCTACGACCTGAATACTCAAGACTCGTTCCCGGAATCGAGCGTTATCCCGGGTTGAAATCGAGACTGGCTTACGATCTCCGCATGGCCTCGGCGGACTGCTGTAGCGGTCGCACGAGCAGGGTTCTGGCGGACTATCAACGATTGGTGCAGACTATGGACAAACGCGCCAAAAGACGATAGCCTCTACGTAATGGATGACGCGTTACAGGCCAGATTTCAGTCTTATAAAGCGACGGGAGACAAGGGTGAGTTGAACCAACTTGTCTCCGACTTGCATCCTACGATCCAAGGATATATCGGGGTCAGCGGGATCGCGCCTAGTCCTCTCGTTGTGAATGAGGCCAAATTACTCACGGCGAAAGCTATTCAGTCATACGATCCGTCTCATGGGGCGTCTCTTCAGACGTGGGTCAAGCAAGGGCTTCGCCCGCTGGCGCGCTTTAGACAACAGAAACTGCGCCCTGTAGCGCCATCGGAACGACTTCAGCTTGAGGCAGTGAATCTCCGTGAACAGGAAATGCTATTCAAAGAGAAGCACGGTTATGACCCGGACACTTTTGAACTATCCGAATTTGCCAACATACCGCCGAAACGAATAAGACAAATTCGCCGCGGGCACAGCGTGGGAACTGAAGCACGTGCTGTCGACAGTTTCGGAAATCCAACAGCCCTGCAAAGTCCGATTGTACAATCTTCGGCAGACCCTATGGAGGAAGCTGTTGATTTACTCATGCCGACGTTGGGTAAATTGGATCGTCGTATCTGGGAACTCAAAACAGGATATGGCGGTTTAGACCCTATGCCCCATGCGGAAATTGCAAAGACGTTGGGATTATCTCCTGCGACATTGACACGTAGGGCTGCGCGGCTTGCTCTGAAAGTTCGCGAAGCCGCAGACATACTTTCCGAACAATGAGCACAGTTACACAAAAAGCATTCAAACTGTCTTCTGCGGACATCCGGGAAGTTTACGCACTGCTGCGTTCGTATATCGACGGTGCCAGCCTACCGTTACCGGCAATAGATGTCCTTGATGAATTGAAGACCAGCGCACAACAGTCTTTGAATGCGTCAGATCAATTGAACGCCAAATGGTGTGCGGCACTGCACAGGGACAATCGGCATGCCATGTGTGGACGGGTGGGTCTTCTGAAGCACGGACTTCGTTCGCAGCAGTTACGTTTAAGCAACCTGGCGCAATGAACTCCACAAAGATAGATTTTCACGGGTTGCAGTCTTCACCGACGATCGACTGGGAGCGTTACGTTACAGGCGAGACCGCCGAAAGACAGAGACTCCATGTCAACGTAATCACAGGCAAAGGCAGCGACCCTGTGCATCCGAATTACGGGACCAACCTGAAGACGTATGCAGTGTCCGGTAGGATGTATGACTGGACGGCTACACAACACTTCTGTAATTTTGCGGCCGTCGATTCGCAGTTTTTTGCGGCAACTACCAGTTACGCACCGATACCGGAAATTCAGCAGGTCTTGATTCAACCAGCCGCCGACATTAACAAGCACAGAATCGAAATCGATATTCAAATCACATTCAAGTCATGAGCATCCCAGCTGTAAATATATTCTCAGATTATTTTCCGCAAAAGACGGAAGTGGATGCAACGGTCGTTCGCGACAAACGCGGACCGGTCGCGGCATGGCTTCGATCCGCGTTTACAAGTCAGGATACCGCGGTTGGCACCGTGTTCGGTGACATGTATGTGACGCCTTTAGCTTTCACCTCCGCGGCCGTCGACATCGCAGTGAACAGACTGCTTGGCGATCTGAGTCTGGATAACATCAGCAATGGAGGCGCTTACTACTGCCCGGTCGCCGCAGGGTTTGTTGGCAATTTTACGTCGACTCCTTCCGGCAGCCTCCCTCGAGGGTTTGTTACACTGACATTCAGCGCAGACGCAGACGTTACACTTCCGTCTGACATACGGTTCATGATCAACGGAGTCGAGTTCTACCCGGATGTGAGTTTCGCCGGGGCGGTTGCGATCAAAAAAGTTGGGACCTCGTTCGACCCAAACACGAATTCGTTCATCCTGTCCAGAGTATCTGCCGAGGCATTTGTGGTCTCCATACCTGTCGAAGGCAGCTCCGAAGTTTCGGTTGTAGCCGGGGACCAGGTAACTGTTGTTCGATACCAGATCGATAACCTGACGTCAGTCGAGGTGGATTTTGATTTTGTGTCGGCTATTGCCCATCCTCTATCACACAGGGCGAAGCAGGCCCAACTCACCTACGTCACATCAAATGGCAGCAGCCAGGCAGGTATAACGGCGACTGTGTTGAGAGCACATCCGGATTTAACCAGCGTATCAGTCATCATGCCTTGGGACGCGGCGATGCTCCGTGTAACTGAGGGACTGATGGGAGGCGCCGCTTCGGCCGATGTCTTTGTAAGATCCAAGCATTACGGGGCAATCGTCACGCAAGATGTGGTGTTCAAAAAGGGATCTGGAGATTTTCTGATAGCTGAGTTCGTACCGAGATTCCCTGCGATATCTGTAGTGAGTTGCGTTTCCGTCAACGAAGATTTATGGACACCAGATGGGGACGAGTGTTCCATCTACATCCAGACGACAGACGAGTCCACAGCACCGGCAATCACTTGCGCTGGTACTGAATTCCAGCGATTGTTCATTGAACTGCAATTGTCGAACGCACCGGACTTATCTGCGGACACGACGATCGACAATGTCCCGGGGTATACGATCACAGTGTCTTACAGGGTTGAGCCAGTCGTAACCAGTATCCAGAGGTTTCTGTGGACCGACGACAATAGGCCGTTAAACGTCAATTTGCTTGTTCGCCCTTTCATCCCGATCATGGTTGGATCGGTCACTGTCAAATACACCACGAAGACCGGCACAAAGGTTCTGGTGGATCAGGCTATTGGCGAGCTGCAACAATACCTGACACAATGCGGCGGCGACGCTCCAGTCAGTTTTGCGAAGGTCTGTGAAATTATGACATACGCCAACGCGAACGATGTCGTTGACGTAAACGTTGTGGCAAGGGCATGGTTCAGTCCTGCTACGCATTTGATACCGGCGACTGAGCCAGATCCAATCACCGATTACGCCGCGGCCGTCGCACAGGCAATTACAATACCAGTATGGCAGGCCTCCACTTTGAGACAGCTTTCTCCGTCCAACGACTACAGCGACCCTGATATTGGCACGGCTTCGGAGACATACGCCTCGTTAACACGCCGTAACGTGGCACTCATTGTCGAACCGTCCGCAATCGAGCTAGTCGAAGTATGAACAATCAGCTGAAGACACAGTATACGTTGCTGGGGTTTGTTGGTGGGGACATGTGGAGTGGGATGTCAGCTTCGGAACGCGGACGCTTGCGTCGTCTGTTGAGTCACGCAGCAGAACTCAGCCATCACGTAGGCTTGAGACGTGCGACCTGGTTTAATACAGTGCGCAGTCCGCTGGAGAACAAGATATACGGCGCCACCCAATGGGTTACCCTCCAAGTTTCCGATCGGAACGTTGAGACTGTAGGACAAGACCCTACGTCACGTGTGAACGTAGCCGGGTTACCGTATGCCCCCTCTACAGAAAGCCCGACATCGGCTGTGTATCTCGTTGACGGTGAAATGCACCTTACGTCCGGAGACGACGTTCCAATCACTATCGGAGGCAGCTCCGAATACGAAGTTGCGTCGTCGGAATTGGATAAATATGCCACATGGTATGTAATCCACACTCACTTGCGCCCTGTTACACTGTTGAACTCCGAAGGTATCGAGTATGTGGCTGGAACTGATTACACGTTCGGTGAAACAGGACTGGTGTTCAACCAGGACCCGTTACGTTTGTTCCCAGACAACACCGCCCACGGATCTTGGTATGTCGAGGATTACACGTCTGGATTGAGTTATCTTGTGGGAGCAACGATCCGAGCAGGAGGAGACGGGGTGGTCAAGCAAGTCAGGTCCGCGGACAGCATTCGTAATCTCGAAGAAGCATGCGCCAATGTATGCGGGTTTCTTTGGTCGACAGGTGAGAATGTCGTGCTGCAAGTTGCCCCTGTTTCCGGCGGGTATTTATACGAGCTGTCGGAAGGGGCTCGTGTGTTGATTGAATACCCACACGTCACGATGTCAGTCGGTGCTGTTGTGTCGGCAGGCAGTGTGCTAGGCGGAACTATTCGTTTTTCGTATGCTTCTACCCCGGCGGACGATGACTGGTTCAACTCCGTCACCATTGGAGAAATCAGTGAATCATCGTTCATACCCGGTTTACCGTTCCGGATGCAGCTGTTCGACGATTACGAACACGTGTTCACTCTGAACGCGGATTCTCGTCTCGTTGGTGATACGTGTTCCGACGAGTTTTGGTGGTGGCTGGACAAGCAAAACCGTGTCGGCGAAACCACACTCCACGAGCACATCGGGCTAACGATTCCTGAAACGTCTACACAGACAAATCTGATACGCGGAATGCTGTCATATGGCGGATGGGCGAACTGGGTGATCGTAAAGACGCATCGTTGGGAGGACTGGAATCAGGAGGTCAAGGACAGTCTGCTGAAGTTCTCCAGAAGACAAAAGCCTGCAGGTACTGTGATGTTAAGAGTGGCCGACGATGTTTCTGGCGCGGACCCCGTCACCGTGTCATAATGAATGTATGGCTTCCAATTTGACGTTAACACGAACGATCAGCACGCCGGGAACAGAAAGTTCGAACTGGCTGTTACATCTTGTCATCGGAAAGACAGGCACGTCCACACTGCCTGTCGAGTTGTTCGTAATGGACTGCTACCGCCCCGGCGTGATCACGCCGGGGCAGGATACATTCGCTTGCGTTGCGCAAATCTCGCATCTGCATACGTTCGGAGTGGATCCTTCGGCGGATACGTCGCCATCATACAGAACGTCTACCGTAACCTTGGCGTTTCCCAATTCTGTTGATCTGGAAGATACCTACACACTCATTGCTGGAGACCTATCCGAGCTGGCGTATGAATTCGGCGTATCCGAGACCACGCCGTCCGGAACCACTTCTACGGAAACATTTCCAATCACCGTATGAACTTTGTAAAACCAATATCCGTCAAATGCGACTGCACTCCTGCGCCTGGTTTACCCACCAGACCCGGTATGGAATCGCCTACGCATCCGTCTGCGAAATGGCAGGCTGATGGCAAATTCACGCTGACCTTCGGAAAATGGGCCAATCCGACTGATGTCGTCAGGAATTTCGAAGTGTATATTGCCGACCTCGGCGGTGCGTTGGTCACTGATGATGCACAGCCGTTTACCGTCACGGCTGAATTCGTAGACCGCGGGTATCAGGCAAGAGTAACGGTGAACCCGACAATACAAATCAGCGAGGGCATGTTTCAGGTGGTGCTGATGAACGCCTCAAAATCTATCCTGCATGCGGCGTATCTGTCTGACGAGCTGGTTGGTTGAGTATGGTGTGCAAGGCCGCGTCATTTGTAACCTGATTCAGACTCGGCATGACCATGTAGAAATCTGTCAGGATCGCCATGGCTGCAATGGCGTCGATACGGAAGCCACGTTCCGTCAGAGCGTAATTGGTCGTTCTCGACGCAGCGAATTCTCGAATGCTGTTTCTAGCTACTTCGGGTTGGTCAGATAAATCAAACTCGACGACCTGCTCGATGAGGTGAAGAGATACGTAATCTTTGATACGGTCGCAAGGTATTTTGGACAACCACGTATCCATTGGCGTGGTGAGATCTGGAAGCTCCGACAAATCCCACCCAACAGCGGCGGAGATTATTTCTCGACCTTCACGAATAGCTGAAACGGTATTGTCGACGCCGGCAGTTAGAAGCGTCGCAGACACTGTCCCATTCGTCAGGCCCTGTATCACCTTTTTCACGATATACGCCCAAACTTTAGAAAGGTCTCCCGCATCTTCCAAGGTCAGCTTGTAGGCGCCGCCTGTTGATAGCACAATATGTCCTGGAATTTTCGAATATTCCCCGGGCGCGCTGTTCACGATGAGTAACGGGTAACCGGACGATGCAGCTACGATTTGATCTCGAGTGAAGTCATCGCTTCTGGTGTTCATTGTAATCACCCGCGTCTGGCCAATGGTGGCGAAGAATTTTTCGAGAACAGACGCTGTCGACGGGTCGTGATCGATTTTGACGACTCTCGGCGGAAGTTTCCAAAACCCACGACACACCGTACTAATCATCATGGAAAACAAATTGATCCAACTGTCGCTCGGATACACCGGGCTTGTATCCGAATCTGCTACCGAGCACGGACGCATGACCCCACGCAGCGCGCACTTGTCGTAAACGTCCAAGACGTCTCCATCCACTCCCTTCGAATTGACCAGCCCAAATCCTGTATAGAACCCGGTGTTGTCATTATTCCATCCGAACCGGCTTATGCCTTCCACACGTGGTAGTGCCGGTATTTCTGTGAGCAGATGCATCAGTAACGTCTGCATATGCTTTCGGTGATACACAGCCGGGAATTCTGGAGTGACTATTCTACCTGCCGGCGGTGTCAGTTTCAGAGGGCCTACAAGCTTCTCGAACACGGGGCATGAATGCAACGCATCGACAGGTATACTGACGCTGCCGACCCCACCCACACAGTCGATGTCAGCGTTTACAGACATGGCGGCGGCATCTGCGAAGACAGCGACGTTATTCAGTCGAACAACAAAGTTCGTAATCGGAGTCCGCTCGCCATTTGATTTCTCCAGAGCATAGCACCCGTCTGCGGCTCTGATCTGCCCGCTACCTGTTTCACATACAAGCCGGTTGTTCTCCAACCTATTTACTGCCTCGGCCAGTCCATACTTTTTCTTCGAGTACAACTCCGATATCAACCATTTCGTGACGTGAATTGGGAATCGACATGCTCTGATTCTTGCCGACATATCGGACGTCAAAGTTCTCGTATCCTGCGTATTCAACAACATCGACAGAATTGTTTGCTGCAGCCAGTGTATGAATGGTTTTTTCTCGCTATCCTCTTCGATAAGAACGTCGACCGCGTTTGAGTTGATTTGCAACATCACATCGATAAACGAAGCCAGTAAGTCTCCCGGGTCATCGACTACGATGCTGCCGGGAATCCAAGCCAGACTACGCACAGACGTTGTGCTGTTTTTTCGCGCAGCGACCGCAAACTTATGTCGTTCGAATTGCGCGTAGTGACTGTTTCGTGTCAGGGCGGACATTGATGATTCCGCCAGATAAACGCTGTCTCCGTTTATGATCAGATCCCCTATTCCAGAGAAACCAATTCTGTATGCGGCGTTGAATTCCACAACACGTCCAACTCCTCTAGGACGAGCATCAATCATCTGGATACTGTGTAGAACACCCGGACAGGCCCAAAATGGAATCACAATCTGCGGGTGTTTGACTTGAGGCCACGATGCTTGTGGATAGGTCATTTGTCCGTGCTCGCACAAAACGGATATTTGCTCTGACGAAAGCACAGCCACCGATTTCAATTGCACTGATTTGTTTACGCCGAGTTTGCGTAGAAACGCATGAGCGTTTGCCGTGATTGGGGTTACGCTCGCATTTACGGATTCAGAGAACAGCCGCTCTACCAGATTGTCAAATTTTACCAGTTTCTCAGAGAAAGCGATCACCTCGTCGACTTCCGATTCCGTAAATCTGGCGGTCACGTGGTCGGACAGCATTGTCGATACCTGATCCCTTGTGGCTTCGACGTACACAAGATAACGCAATGCGTCGCCGGCTTTGCGGCAGTTTGGGCACTGAAACCATCGATCTGTATAGATGACCTCGATTTCACAATACGGACACACGGGCCTATCTTGTGAAGAAAGCCTACCAGTCGCGGCGGCAGCCTGCCACGGCGTAAGAATGTCTTGTAACGACCAAAGCGATACCAGCATTTTCTGATTGTCTCTGTAACGGGCTACGCGTGCAAGTTGAAACAATACGACGTTTCGCGTTATAGAATATACGACCCTTGTGATAGCTCACTCGGGTTTAATGTATCAAATCTTCTTCACCACAAGTGATAGTTGATTTGAATGCGTCGGGATAAACCGAATTCGATTTCAATTAAACCATTGCGTTTTTTTTAGCTCACACATACAATTACATCATGACTAAGTCATTCCACGAAGACACTAATTCGGAGTTACAGGCCGGACTCGCAGCTTTGATCGGCGAAGAAGTGCTGAAGATCGCCAACGAGCAATGCACGTCTCTGCCGGACAACGCCAGTCCGTATATGTTTGCGGACCGGGTCGAACGTGGGCATCCAATCTTCACGTCGGAGACTACGATGGCCACGGTAGCCTATATTAAGCTGGCCGGACAGAACATGACTCCTGGCGTCAGGGATAATCTCCGAAAAGCGGTGGAGCAGTTCGGACACGTCGAATTCGTCCAAGCCATCGAGGATGCTCTTGATACAACTCCGGAGTCGTCTGTCAAAGTAGCCAGCTCTACGGCTCCGCAGTATGCGTTTGAAGACGAAGGTCGCTGCGCCTATCCGCTTACGAATTTTTCGGCGGTTCTGGATTCAGCCAATCGCCTGGCTTATGACTACGCCGATGCAAGATTCCCGGCGCCTCTTATGAAAGTGGCTGCTGAACGTGTGGTCGAGGCAGCCAAGTTCTACGGAGTGGACGAGTTCATGTTGCCTGACGTCATTGTCAAGCATGCTACGACAAGGATTCCTGATTTCGACGCGGCTCTGCGGCAAATTGGCCTTCGAGTCCGAAATCTCGGCGATGCTGCGAAGGATGCAGCTGAGGCCTATAAAACTGCTCTGACTCATGACGACTCGGTGGACGTGTTTGAGTCGGCACTGACTGCTGCATTGCGAGTGCAGGAACTGGACAAAGCCTTCGGAGTAAAAACGGGTTCTGAAAATCTGGATCCGCTGTCGTTGGTGTTTTCCGGAGCCGTGGTGGACGACGTAGTGAAAGTCGCCAACAGCTCTGTCTGCCTGTTCGACTCGGTGATTCCCGGGGAAGTGTTTGCTGGTATCTGCGACCGCTTGCCGCTGCCTGCTCTATTTGACGAGGAAGCCGTCACGAAGATCGCTGCCGCGGTGGCGCTGATTCGAAAAGGTGAAGGCATCCGCGCTACTGAGGTAATCGATACACTGGACGGACAAGCCCGTGCGACTTTGGCGCATAGCCTTGTATCCAGCGTTCAATCGGCAAAGTAATTGGCGATGGAATCCGCATGGCGCCCTAACGTAGTTGAGGCGAATAAGTATCTGCTGGATCCAACCACGCCGGCTGTCGTTCTGTTTTCTATCGTCATGGCGGTGATTCCGGACGATACGTTTGAAGGTGCCGACGAGGACGTGCTGGATCCCACTATCCTGTGGGACGCCCTGCGGAGTGAGTTGAATATCGATCTGCCTACAGAGAACGAGACCAAGATATCGGCGATGCTCATGGCGTTGTCTTCGGACGCTCACATGAAAGACCCTGGTGCTTTTCGATCTATAGTGATAGGTCTGACGAGAGGTGACGTCGACAATTTGGTCGACACGGAAGACGACGACGTCACGGCAGCCGAAATTGCGGAGGCACTGGCTACGATACGCACGTTCGATTCCGACGAGCTGACATGGTCACCCTCCGTAAGCAGGTTTGTTCTGGAGGAGGTAATTCAAGAAGCGGCGGAAGACCCCACTGCGGAAAAAGGTGAAGATACGCTGATTGAGATAGCCTCGATTTTTTCAGATCTCGGTATGCCAGAGGACATGTTGAAAATGTTCGTCGATACATGGTGCAACGCAGAGCGTTTGTAACCGTAAATTTTAATGACACAACCATCGGATTATTTTCTGTTCGATCCTTCGATCGTTCCAGACAACGCAACTTTTGTTGATATACAATTTGCTTTAGGCGCCGCAGACAATATGGCGCGATTGGTCGACGCGATGATCGCGACTGGGCAGCTAAGTTCTGACAGTCCGCTCGCTCTCGCCAGAACGGATTACAATCCCGGTCTCGATTACAAATGGAGCCGCCCTTCGGCGATAAGTTTGACCAATCAGTATACGGTCTCGATGGACGGACAATTGGTATACAGAGAATCGGCTTTCTCGCAGTTGCGTAAACACGTCAACAAGGTATGTCAGGCATCGTGCGGGTACTGCATGGCCGAAGCGGACGCTACCCGGGTATAATCAGGTTGCCGCTCGGCACAAACAATCCACCCGGAGTGCGGTTCATTCTCACCCCGAGAGTGTCATACAGCGACCGAGCAACCGATGGGTCGTCCAGAGGCTGCTCGCCAAGTATGAGGCGGGCCAATGTATAAGCGAACGTGCAAGCATGTAGCCCGTCATCTGGTTTTGTACCGTGTCTACGGTAAAAGTACTTCTCACCGCCACTGCTCGTCGGAACAATCGATCGATTCAGATGGGTAAAGTCCATAAGGTCGTTTTTGGCCAATTCCCATCGATAGCAACGGATTCTGGGTTTGTCGTTTTTGATAGCTTCGACCACCGTTGATACTGCATCGGTCTTGTGTAGCTGGTAATGGTTCTGAAGGTCGCTATCTGCTTTCTGGAAAAAGCGTTTGGTAGTTCCGCCATACTGCATTACGACATGTTGCTGCCAAGGGAACTCTCCAGCTTTTCTCAGCATGATGTTGTAATGGCTGCCGGCCGAGTGATCCGACGCTACGAATTTTACACCGTATTTCTTGTTGTCTTTCGTGATGTCCGCAATGACGCGTCCGTAGTCCTTGCCGGCGTGTTTGCGCATGTGCAAAATATCGATCGGTCCCTGCTGGGTGACGCCGATTATCATGTGGAACGTGAAAGACTGCTTGGTCTTATCCGCCATGTTGTAGTCGGAGCCGCCCCAGTCGATTCCGGCAATCACGTAGCGATAATGCCCCTTCTTGTATTTTTCAAAAAGCACAGCCGGCGTCCAATCCGGATTGCAGATGTGCTTCATGTCGTCCTCGGTGAGTTCTTTTAACCCCTCTTCGGTAGGTATACCGAGCACCTCTTGAAGAAACTTCTTCAGCTGTCCGGACGCGTTGTAGTCGAAAAACGATTTGTAAATACTCCGCCACTGCTCAGGGTCCGCCACCAGGTCCGGGACGATGATCTGCGGGATATGTAGAGACACGATGCCGGCGTCCAGCAAATGCTTGTGTGCGTGCTCGAATACACCGTTCGAAGGATCCAGCAGCATCCCGGTGTCCGGACAGGTCAGACCCTGCGGGCGGAACAACTTCAACACTTGTTCGGGGTCGCTGCAATCGCACCACTTACCGCTTCGCAGCTTCAGCATCCATCGCCCCATGGAACCTTGCTGGTATTTCGTCTCCAGTGCGGTTTCTGTGCCGAGTGATGTTCCGGCGTAAATGGTCGATTTGATTTTCGGAACCTTCTGGACCTGTTCAACCTCCGGAAGAAAGCCTAGATCGAATTGCTGGAATTCGTCCATGATCAGCTCCGGCGCCGTCTTACCGCGGATTCCGGAAGCCGAGGAAGATACGTATGCCGCTTCGATCAACGAACCAGTCTCATATTCCCGGTAGGACATGTTCTGCTTCAACGCAGGATCTGTGACCTGGTATCGACACATACGTGCCATTTCTGACAACTTTCGAACGAACGTGCGATGATGCTCCGCGTGAGGCGCGATATACAAACTTCTCCATCCCTTCAACAGCCACGCGTTCACTATCATACGCGCAGCTATCGTCGTGGATTTTGCAATCTGACGGCTACCGCGAATAGTCAAACTACCACCGACGGTCATCGCCGTCATGGCCATCGCAAACGGACGTGTGCGAAGACTCAGCGGCTTACCTTCAAAAGCGTTCGGGAAGAACCACGGCAGCAACAGACCAGGATTGAAATTCGACTTTTTGTAGATAGAACGAAGCTCGTCGGCGACCTCGGAACTGGTGTTCACGATATCCCCTATGGTCTGCTCGAGTTTCTTGATCCGGGAGAAGTGAGGCTGTATAGATTCAACGAACGACGCGTTAGTGCGTAGAACATTGTTGATGTCGAAGAATCTGGACATTTGACGGTCGAACTGATTTAACTGAGACTTCAATATGGCACTTTGCTCGCCAGATGACTATCTAAAACGAAAAGGGGTTTTGCCTGAAACTTTGAAACCCCAAATGCAGTGGCGGTCGTTTCCTACGCCCGACCCTGTAACAGGCCCATGCATAACAATCGATGAACAATCAGACAACACCGGGTCAGACTCCGGAACATCCGCCGGTATCACCGGAGATGACATCGCCAGATCCCTCAACGAATCCTCCGATACCGCCGCCGGAGGAGCCTGCTAACGCAGACCTGAATATAATCCCGGCCCCGATCGAGAGCTTTGATCCGGACGGTGTATTGGACGCCAGTCAGCTTTTCAAATTTCAACCGGTTCCCGAGGTTATCGTTCCTCCGACACAGGACCTAGAAGCCAAATTCGTAGCCGCCATGCTTCGTAGATTGCCTGAGCTTGCGGGGCAGCCGGCTGATTCTGGCTCTGCGGTCATACGTTACGACGTAGAAGTCGTGTTCGGAAACGGCGAGCCTCCTGTGCGTGTGTCGGGGAGACACGATCTCGCGTCTGTGCTTTTGCCAGCAGCCAGACCAGAAGCGGCAGACACGCTACAGAACGCACTGCAGACTTCAATCGTGCGTCCAATTATCCTACGGTTCATGACCGTATTGAATACCGCTGTGAAGACTACCGCGTTGTCGGAGACTACCGCGGATAGCTCGGACATTCAGCTTATCGGCTGATGCACGAGTCCGCCATAGACGAGGCCAAGCGCCACGTCCGACAAAATCGTAATCCCGAGGATTACGGATGGATCATGTTTACGGACGGCAGCTGTTACGAAAATGTTGAAAGAATATACGGCAGCGCAGCGTGGATACTGAACACCAAGCTCCGTGTGTCACAGACAGTCGTTGCCGGAGGTACCGAAGGCGATACCGACCGATCGGAACTGCTGGCTCTGAACGAAGGATTGCGACGTATCCACAAAGAGCTGGACCCGCTCAAAGGGTCGTCCAGAATACTCTGGATAACAGACCGGGAATCTCTTGCGCTCCAGGTAGCGACAGACCCGGCTACCGGAATCCCGTGGTATACACGTCGGCACAATTTGGATTTATGGGCCGGCTTCGACTATCTTTCAAAAAAACTGGATCTGACAGTAAAGTTTATGTCGAGGAACAATGTATACGGACAGTGCATTGTGGATGCCTTGAGTCGTAAGGTCAGAACGACATTGACTGAATCTTTTCCCGCCCTGGTTGGCGACAAGCCCGGAGACGCGTCCGGATGGGTAAAGACGTTTGATCTTACTCCTGTGAAGTTTGTGGAGATGCAGATGGCACAACACGTCAGACGGAAACACAAGCATGTGGTCTTTTCACCGAAGGACCCTGTAACCGATGTACAATTGGAGGATCTTCTCGGAGTCCTCAGAACCAACGAATACATTCCGGTCTTCAAAGACGGAATAGCAATACCAACTATAAATGCCTGAAACTACATTCGGCTTCATCGCCGACACTCACTTGTGCCTGAAAAAGTATGGGTCCGAACAACGCGGCGCTGATTTTCTTCACGCCGTATTAAACGCCATCGAGCAATGCGCGTCCTGCGGAATTGAGACAATCCTTCACGCAGGGGATCTTTGCGACACCGCGGAAATAACCGGGACTGAATACTCGATGCTGCGGACCGTTCATCAACGTCTGGTGTCGAAGAAGATGAGAATGCTCAGTATCACCGGAAACCACGATATGAATCGAGTGCCGTGGCATTCTGTTGTCGGACACACGCTGCCGGAAGTGTCGACGGAGATCGAGATTACCGACAAACACCTCGGCGTCCTGTGTATCGACAACCGACTGGTGAAAGTGCACGGACGACGGATACTCGGTGTACCATATCAGACTGACGGTGTCATGCGTCAGCGTCTGCATACTATGGCGACGGAGTTCGGGCTGTCTGATACTTCACCGGCCGACTTTCTCATGTGGCACGGCATGGTTCGGGAATTCTTTGCAAGTTCTAATTCCATATCAGCCGCCGAGTTTGCTGCGCATGACTACTTCAACAACGTATTGCTCGGCGACATACACATTCGTCAGTTTTACGCTCTCAGGTTCGACAATCGCGGCATCATCGGTTACCCAGGCAGCACGGAACTCTGCAGCGTAAACGAGCCCACCGACAAGACTGTTGCTGTGCTCAATTTTGCAGACGAAACACAAGTAACTCCGTCCATCACGTATTTGCCGATCGACACCCGTCCTTGCTGGAGACGTCGTATCGAAAATGAAGAAACCATGACTGGGATGCTGAACGAATTGCGCGCCATGGATCGTAACAGTCGCGGCCCTATTATCGTTGCCTCCGTACGTGACGACATTTCCGACTTCAAAAATCGGGTCGTCACCGCGGCGCCGGCCAACACAGTGGTGCTGGAGCCGCGGTATATTCAGAAGTTTGAGGACATATCCATGTCAGCGCATTTTTCGGAACCGGACTACAGACCGAAAACCATGGATCTGGAGGACATGATACTCACCGTTTTCCCCGGTCTGGATAAAACCAGTGCCAACTTTTCGGCATTACTTGCAATTGCGCAGTCGCCAGACGCCGCGTCTACAATCATTGAGACGCGTGTTCAGGAAATTCTAAAAAATTAACCATGATCATCAAGTCACTGGAAATAACTAATTTCGGACCAATTGCCAGCGTGTCATTCGTTGCTGGAATGGTCTACAACCGTATCGGACTCACGGGACCAAACGGCGCCGGCAAGTCGCACGTATTTCGCGCAATCCGGTATGCTTTGTCTGGTGAGTTGTCGGACGATAACGATCCGTCCTCGGCATCATCGTTCATCAGACACGGAGCTTCGAGTGCTCAGGTAAAACTGACGTTTATCGAAGGGGCAAACGAAGTCGAGATCACGCGGTCTATTACCAAGTCCGGGAGCAAGCGGAGTCTCACGATCAAAGGCCCAAATGCCTGCAACGATGTGACGGCCGCTGCAGCTGTCACGGAGAAACTGAACGATGTGTTCGGCGTAGATCTGTCGTCGGCTCTGCGCTGTGTATTCGTCCCACAGGGGTCTTTCACCAAGCTGCTGTTCGGGACTTGGAGCGACCGGGAATCGCTTCTATCCCGGGTGATGGGAGCTGTCGACTACAGCGGGGTAAAAAAGCTGATGGCGAGCCGCGAGTCTGAGTTACGAGCAACTGTGCGCGATATCCAGCCTGTCATTGACAACTGTATGACTCAGGCTGTGGAAATTCGAAAGCAACTCACTATTTCCGAACAGTCGATCGTCGGAAGAGATGCTGTTACGGAGTTGGGGGTCATTTCAGGAATGCGGGACAGCCTGCGCGCACTGGCTACGTTGGCGAGCCTCAACGCGTCGTTGTCTGCTCAGGTACAGCAACTGGGTGGCTACGGAGACGTCCGCGCAATTGCTGAACGCGTAGACGCGCTGAATATTGAAATAAAGGCACTGACGTCGGAAGTGGACACTAAAGGAGAAAGCCTGTCTATGATTCGACGGGCAATTGTATCCAAGCAAACCACTCTGACAGAATGCAATCAGGTAAAATCCGCTCGCGCCACTTTCCAAACTCTGACAGAGCACGCTCGTGAGCTTGGTATGAGTCAGATCGTCGAATCGTGCGGCGATTACCATACAGCGTTCTCCGGATATCGTGACGGATTGCGCGACTGGTTTACCGCGCAAATGGACGCGGCCAATTCCAGGAGACTCGAAGCGCAGACGCAGCTGCAGCGTGCGGAAAAAATGACGCAGTGTGCAAAAGACATAGGTCGACTTCTCGAACGTGTGGAAGTGCTATCGAAAAATCGCAACCAGACGGAAGCCGAATTAAACGCAGCACAGACCGCGTTAACGGATTACACCACACAGAACAGCGCGGTGTATGAGGCGTCGACAACTTCACTATCGTTTCTTGCGAAGATTAAACAACATCAGCAGCACGGAATAGACTCCAGTCGTTGTCCCGTGTGCAATAGCGTAGTAAACGGTTTGGCGGATCTTCTGACACAGGAACCGGCACTTCAAAAAGTCGTGCAGGATTACTCCAATACCCGGCTCAAAATGGTATCGGCGTTACAGTTTGCACAGAGAAAACTCACGGAGATCGACCATGAATTGGGAATGACAAGAACCAACGTGGACGACCTCCTGAAACAGCTGAACGGACAGGACCCGTTGTATGTGGTTGCTGAATCTCCCAAGTTTATACAGGAGAAGCAAAATGCGATGGCGAGCGAAGATCTTGCTATTCGCAATCTGGCGGCTCATCAACAGCGATACAGACAAGTTCTGTCAGTCATTACCGCGCAGGTCGTGGAGCTTGCAGCGTCGCAGTCTACCAACGTGTCACCTGAGTTCATGACAAGTCTGGAAACGGAAATCGCACGAATGATCGAGAGCAAGCAAACTCAGGAGGTTGAACTGGAGAAGTTGCGTGCGACAATCAATACAAAACGGGCCGAGGCAGACGCAGCAAATGCCGCATTGCGGGCGCAAGCCGATGCTGTTGCGTCGATTGGCGCACTTCAGCAACGCATCGCAGACACGCAGGCTATTGCGGACCGTTATCCCGGAATTAACAGCACAGATGTTGAAGCCCGACAGATCAAATACGACGAACTCGTAAGCGCGATTGCCGCTCAGAACGTCTACCGGAATCAGCTCAAAGGCTTGGAAGAGCAAGTACACGCACTGCAGAAGGAGCTGAACAATGCCACCAAAATCCGGGAAGCCTGTGCTTGGCTTAGTGTCGGGGCATCCCTGTTTGACAAAAAGGGACTACAGGCAGAGCATCTGAAGAGGCGATTTGCCGGCGTCATCGATCACGTCAATAACATCCTCGGCGTCATGTTCGCCGGATTCCGCGTAAGGCTGTCCACGACGGAGGAGCTGGCGTTTGATGTATGCCACGGCAGCAGCTCCGAATGGGAGCCGATGATCAAGCTGTCTGGAGGGCAGCGCGTTCGACTCTCCGTGGCTTTCTTGCTGGCCGTGCAGGCTACGGTACTGCGTAATATCGGACTACTCAGCCTGGACGAACCGTCGAACCATCTCGACGACGAGGGCGTTGAATCCATGGTGGCCATGCTACAGGGTATGCACGAACTGTGGGTAAAGCAGGGAATGACTATTCTGATCTGCGACCACAAAAAACTGTTCGAGCAGGCGTTTCAAGCACACATCGTACTCACGGAATAATGTCTTTACCGACGATCCATCTAAGATACTCCGAAGCTCGTGTGATCGTTTATCCGATTCCCGCTTCGGTTAAAGACCTTCTGACCTATATTTACAAGGAACTGGTTCCGGACCCAAAAAAGAAATGGGCAAGAATGACTAAACGGACCAAGGTCAATATGTACTCGATCCACGACTACAACGGACAACCATCACTGCACACGTTTGGAGGATTCATGTGTCGCATATATTTGTCGTTGTTGCAGCAGGGGTATGAAGTCAAAGTTTACGACGAACGTAACGTATTTCCACAACCCAAGTTGCAAGGCATAGGAGGGTTCATGCACACGCAGGAGCAGGTTTTCCGTCGCCTTGTTTCGTGTGACGTATCAGGGATTGCAGATCTTTGCACGAGATACGGAAAGACGATGATTATCGCAAACTTGTGCCGGGTTTACGAAGGTATTCCGATCATTATTCTCACGGAGGGTAAAGACACACTCGAGCAGCTAAAGGACGATCTGAAGAAGATTCTCGGACCGTCGAGAGAGGTGGTGCAGATTGGTGGCGGTAGTCGTTGTCGTCACCAATCTACCGACGTGTCGGTTGTGTCATACGACTCGTTGCATTTGTGTAATCCGAATCTGACCAAGTTGATGATAGCGGACGAAGTGCACACGCTCCCGGTGGATTCGAGAATACCTGTATGGACGAAGTTTATGCACTGTCGCCGTATCGGCCTGACCGGTTCAATTGAAGGGAGGTTCGATGGACGCGACCCGTTGATTGAAGGTCTGGTGGGTCCTGTGCTCGTGAGAAAGAAGTATCTGGATGCTCTGAAGGATGGAGCGGTGTGCGAGCTAAAAATTCTAGCGTTGCGAGTTCCGCTACCCCCAGATTACTACGGCGACCGCAACACAGCTTACAAGAGTCTGTTGTTCATGAACGAATACATATTCAACATGGCGCGAGCTTTGTCCGAACAAGTCGTGTCGGAAAACACGCAGATGCTGATGTTTATCGACAACGAAAAACAGGCTGACGCGCTGGCCGATTTTATTGGGGGTGATGTGACGGTGGCCATGGCCAAAAAACTGACCAACAAACAGCGTTCCGGAGTTGTGTCGGATATGAAAGGCAAGACCATCAAGCGATGCATATCGAGCGAGATCTTTGCCACCGGTATGACGTTCCAGGACCTGCATGTAGTCGTCAATATGGCCGGCGGCGGAAAGAGCACATCCTGTGTGCAAAAGCCGGGGCGCTTGATTCAGGTGCGTCCCGGTAAAAAATGCGGCACGTTGTTCGAGTTCTATTTTGACATACCGGACGAACTGAGAAAAAATGGAAAATTCGAGCCTCCGATGTGTCCGGATTCAGTTGCTCAAAAGGCGATGCAGAAGTATGGGCAGACGGCGGCACTGTATCGCGATTCTGTCGAGCGATTTGGTGTATACAAGAAAAACGGATACACTATTCATTTGTTCGATAGTTTGATCGAGATGCAGGAGTTCTATCAATCCCACTGCGTCTAACTTCTCTAATTACTCGTGCCACCTTCTTTGCCACCGCCCCCGGGGCGTCTCGCCGTCCCGGACAACATTGATAACGCCGACACCGCGTCGGACCATTTTCGAAATCTCTACAGGACCGCTTTGATACAAGCCGGTCGAGTTGATCTCGCAGAGACATTGTCTGCGAAGATCACGAAAGAGTCATACGCCAGGTTTGTTCAGTTACTGAAAAGCCATGGAATGGCCGCAGCGGACGTGGATGATATTCTTCAGTTCCTCTCGGTCCTGGCTAAAGGTACACTGAAAACAGCGAGCGGCGGAAGTCCTCTTGCCGACATCAGCAAAGTCACGTCTACGCATATACGGTCGTATGCGTCGGGATACATCGGCAAAGTCAAAGCCAAGAAAGATGAAATTGCGGCCGAAAAAGCCGCTAAATCAATACAGCCGAATCGACCGTCGTCGCAAAGCTCGTATTTGAAGCCTGACGAAGAGGCGCAACTTAGGGGACAACAGAGCGACTACGACTTTGCTTTTGATACGGCCGGGGCAATCTATGCCCCGGCGTTGGTGCGTGCAATGAAGCTGCTGCAGATGTTTCCAGACGGCACGAAGTTGCGAGACATTCGTCCGAATCTGGTAGCCGCGTGGTATAGAAGTCCAGACCGTGCTGGCGTATGGTGGGCTGCCTGGCTTTCTCTGTTTAATTTCAACTACGCCGCGTTGTATAATTGGTTCCCAAACATTCCCCCGCCGCGGGTAATCGACGACGCTGCGCAGCTGGACGCAGTCAAAGCTTTATGCAGCGCCCTCGCCAATACACCAGGTTGGAAGCCAACAACAAATAACCGCTGTCAGAAGATGCTGACGGTTTTCTGTGATGTGCTGACGACACCCGGACCGGCGCTCAAGGAAATACGGCAGGGCTATGGTGACGCAGCCGGGGATATGGTTTTCTGCGAACGATCCGCCAAAAACATGCTAATGGATATCGCGGCTTATGTTCAACCAACCCCTTCCGGTTGCCTGTTTCAATATTTCAGGTCAGCCGGACTATCCATGACTACAGATATTCTCACCGACGCAGAAAACGCGTCGGATAACATGAGTGTGTATATGCCAATGATTCGCAGACACGAGAACCTCGAACTGTTCAATAAAATCATAGGACGTCGGTCAGAAGTCGAACAGGTTCTAAAGCGCAGTGAAGACGCATTTTAATTATGACGTTCAACGACAACAAAGCTCCGTCTAACGAACTTGAATTCGGCGCTGTCGAAGAACGTCAGCTGCTGGATATCCTTGTAAGATTCCCACACTACGTAATTCGGATATGTAAAATCTGGAAACAAGAGTTGGGATTTAGATCTCAAGCACACGCGCTGTTCCCGGACACGGCACAACGTCTGTTGTTGGACACAGTAGAGGCGTATTTTGCACGCGCCATATCGGCAGGGCACACTTTGCCTGAGTTTTACTGTTTCCAGTCAGCACCCGTTTTGACAAGCTGTCTAGAGCAGTATGCGCAAGAGCGAGGTTCCGAGTTTATCGATCCGGACGCTGTGGTCAAAGAGGCGGTTTTTATATACGCCAATCCTAAAGTCGGGATAGGTCCGGCGGATGGCAAACCACATCTGGACGCGCTCTGGAAGCCGTATCTGATATCCAAGGCTCGCGTGTGCATGGCGGCTATGATTCAAGCTCGTATCCCGGTCGACGAGCGAAAGATCATGCGTGTGTTGGACAATCTTCGTGGGTCCGGGGATGACACGGATTTTGAGACGTCACAAACGTTGTTTGTGAATGCCGCCGAAGAGCACGTGTTCAAGAACCCAACTGGATTTGCCCCGCTCGACGCGGTTTTGGACGGCGGGCTATCACGGGATGCAAATTTGCTGATGTTCGGTAACAACGGCGCCGGCAAAAGCACTATTGCCAATCAATTCTCGATCTGGATGGCGACCAACGTTTTCAGAAAGAGAAACGAACTTGTCGTATATTGCAGCTCCGAGCAGCCAAACAAGCAGCATTTTAGGAGTGCCATGAGTTGTTCTTTGGCGACAAAGAAGAACATCATCAACCGCCACTTTCAGAACCCTACTACGTTGCGTAGGTATATGGACGAGATTACGCAACCGGAAAAGCGCGCACAGATTCAGGAGGCATTGGACACGTTTATAAACGTGACTTCCGACACGTTGTTTTATCTGAGATTTCCAAAGAAAGGGGCAGTCAATATTGCCGACTGGTTGCCTGTCAAAATCAAGGAATTGCAGGACAAAACCGGGAAGAAGCTGGGCGCGGCTTTTCTGGATTGGTTCGGTCGAACCATGTGCGGAAAACCTGACGAGTCACGGTTGGTGGGTGAGATGAACATTACCGCTGAACGGCTGACTACGATGATGGATGCCGATGGAGGTTTCGACGCGAACCTGGTCGTCCTTGCTCAAGCCGTCGCCAGTGGTTATGGAAGCGCGACTTTAAAAGCTCAGGACATCGGTAACGCCAAGAATATCACCGACTCTTTCGAGAACGTAATGGGTATCACCTCGATGATGGCGCCGCCGGCTATTGACGAATCCGGAGAACTGTCCGGCGGTGACCGTAAACGCTATCGCGAGTTTCAGTTGTTAAACCTGGTCAAGGCTCGTGACGGCGAACCTTGTGACATTCCGTTTCGTCGAGATTATGCCAACTCAAGAATCCTTCAAGTCAATGCACAATAATGTAGAACGAGATCTCGCAGATCGGAACGCAGCACATCTGGTTGCAATGCTGGATGACATCGCAAGCGCGTTCGAATGGACCGACGGTTACGGTTGTGCGCAGCCGGGTATCATCGATTGGATGGAGACATGGGCGTCTCGATTAGAGTCCCTACCGGAATTTCAAACGTCGGTAGGTGTGGCCATGTTCAATCATTCCGAGCTGCTGGCAGAACGAGCGTTTGTGACTGACATTGATATGATCTCAAACGACCCGGCTGCTTATACGTTGTCGACGTGCTTGTGGTTGTGTTTGCGCCAAACACAGCAGCAGAATCGGGCTGTGAAACGTCTCAACAATCTGTATCACTTGTTGTCCTTGGATGGTGACGCTACAATTCGATCCGCAATGGCCAAAGCCATGAATACCGGAGACGGAACGACTGAACGGTCCGAGGCTAAGGCCGAGCGGAAAGAACACGGGCTGTCTGCGCGGTTGGCCGTTTTTCGACGAATCATGGAGCTGTTGGTATTTCCGAAAGCAACTGCCAACCCATGGCTGGTTGGACGTAGTGATTATGTGCAGCGTTTCGGGCAATACGTCAAAGGATGTGGCATATATTGTCCGAACGACGGACTTGGTATTCCGAACTTTTACTCGACACCGAAAATAACGGAAGATGGACCGATCGCAGACATGCGCATGAGACATACGGTGAAACGACGGCTTCATTTTTTCAGCGATTCTACGTTGAACCGGTGCGTCCGGGACCTGTGCGGTATTCAATGGATCCACGTAAAAACGATGTGGACCAGGTCACTGGGAAAATTGAGGTTCATTCGTCCGAATATTTTTCGCGTGATGAGCGATATTGAGCGTGTTTCGCCGACATAGAACACGCTGTGGAACATTCGTTTTTTGACCCAAAAACCGGGCACTGACTAATCGCTCACTTGAGCGATTACTAATAGGTCACTTGAGCGATTAGTCTATATAAGGGTAATGGATTGGAAATAATGGAAAGAAGAGTTCCCTCGATTTTTTGTTGTTGTGGAACAGTCAAAACAAAAGCACTCAACCCGGTGAGTCGGAACAAAATTTTTCGAATCATGAAAAAATCGTTGACGAAAACAACAGTCCCGGCTTTAGTGGGCGACATACCAGCTGCGGCTGCCCGTGAAAGTCGGCGAATTCGTATCTTCAGTATCTCTGTTACACTCGTATGATTCAAGGCCTTCCTGACGAAGCATCTGTTCTCGTTAAACGTCTCTCTGAAATGCATGGTCCCGGACATCTTGCTGTCGAAGAAAACGGTGTGCACTTGTATCTGCCTTGTCCGGATTGTCTGAAGAGTCACGGGGCCTCTGAGCTACACAAACGTCACCTCGCTATCAACTTGTCCAAATTCTTTGCGGTAGGAAAATTCAGGAATTCAAGATTGGACGGTTCGTTCGAACGATGCGCTGCATGCATGAAGCACCACACGGGAGGAAAAGGTCAGGGTTTTCGTCTTAGCAATCTTCTGTCGCACAGCAGGTATGACCCTATTTCTGTCCGAATGCCGAACATCACACCAACCGTCGTGACAGAGGATCTGAGCACACAGCAGTGCGTTATCGTCGACCAACACGGAAGAACCAGACCAGAAGACCCAGGCGACGTTGTCCCGATTACCAGCCTTTCGACAGACCACCCGGCCATCTGGTATTTGCAAAATCGTCGATTGTCTCCTGCAAGATTGTTTGATCAGTTTCGTCTGGCATACTGCTATCGCGAAGCTCCAGAGGACAACAGCAAACGTCGCTGGCACAAACGTATGGCTAATGGTTTTCGAGATACGCCTCAGAACCGAATCATTTTCTACGGCGATATCGACGGGTCGCAAATGACGTGGCAGGCGCGTATTCTTGAACACGAGCACGAAGGGTATCGGTATTTCTTTCATCCATATACGTCTCAGTGGGTCGCCATGGAAGTAAAGCGAGGAGGTAAGTGGGAGACTTTGTTTCCAGACGATCGTCATGGATGGGCGCCGGCCAAATACAAGAACGCATACTCCGGTAGAAGAAATCACATCCTGCTGGGTTACGATCAAGCTATTCGCTACAACGCAGCGAGACCGGTCAAATTCGCATTTGTATCCGAAGGACCATTGGACTGTGGACGATTCGGTAATCCCGGGGTGGCGTTGACTGGTAAACACATCGCCGAAAAACAAGCGACATATCTCATCGGAGCGTTCGATTTCATTATCTTCCTCCGACAGAACGTCAAGGACTCTAGCAACCTTAAACTGGCACAGGCTGTAAAATCCACGGTAGGGGCTCACAGAACCGTGTATGACCTGTTTCCAGACGAGCGCCTGAAAGACTTCGGTGATACCGATGACAGCGCCGCGTTACATCGCCTCGGGCAGCTGACCCCGCACATGCAACCGCCGCATCGAGCGGCGGTGATAAGATACATTCAAAACTTCAGATGATTTCAGACAATCAGCCAGGAGTCGGCGGCGACGTCAAAGTTGTTGCCGACGAACACGGGTTTCCGCTGGAGATGCCAAAGACACTCAATGAGCGGAGAACCAGATACGGTGTTCACTACCTTCCCGGCGTAGGAAGCGCACCTGCGGACATTATGTTCGTTCAGGGCTACGTGTTTGATGAACAAGCCGAAGACACCGTGCGCGGACGGTATGAGACAATCAAAGTAGAGCCGAAGATTGGGAAAGGCGGCGCGTTCAATACACTTAAAGAGATCCTCGGCACGCTGGGGGTGTCGATTGATAACTGCTACTACACGTCGTTCATAAAGTTCCGACCACCAAAAGGACGTCACAACAAGGCACCTAAACACGTCATCGACGCCATGCGTGATTTGCTGACGCAGGAAGTTGAGCGCGTGAAACCAAAAATCATAGTGGCTTTCGGAAAACTGGCGTTTGAGCAGATAACCGGAATACGCGCCAAATTCGATCAGATACGGGCTTGTTGGTTTGCGTGCGAACAATACAACTGCATGGTGTATGTGATGCCAGACGCTCTGCAGCCGGTTTTGAACCCGGCCGCGGTAGAGCAGATGCGCACGGATCTGTTGGACCTCATTTACGTGTATGAGGCCGGGAAAGAAAACGGAGTAATTGACGCAGTCGGTGTCCGAAAAGAAAACACGAATTACGAAGTCATCTACAATTCGCAGCAGTTGAACACATGGGTCGATCAACGTATCGCTGAAAACTGTAACCTACTGTCTGTTGACGGTGAGTTCGGAGGGCTGACAATTGTAGACTGCAAAGTACGCAGTATCCAGTTCTGCTGGGCGATCGGTTGTGCGGTTTACATCCGTTTCATGGATGATGCCGGGAATTACACGTTTGATGTAGACTATGCGACTGCCGGTAAAATCATGTCACGGCTGTGTGATCGCCCGTCGCTGAAATACATTGGATACGCAGCTTCTGTGGATATCTCCCGACTGGCTTGGGTTTTCGGGTTACAGTGGTTCGACAAGCTTGAGATGGATCTGCAGACCGCCATACAGTGTTACGACGAAAACGCCGAACAGGGTTTGGAACGTGTGGCCCTCGAGTTCACACGATTTGGTCGTTACGATTCGGATCTACTGCGCTGGAAAGCAGAGAACCCTACAAAGGTGTCCGACGAACACGGATACCTTTACGTCCCGGACGAGATTCTCATTCCATATGCTCTGCTGGACGTTGATGTCCCTATGCGGGCATACCGGAAAATTGTAGCAAGGCTGGTTCTCGACAACACCTACATGTTCTACCGGGAATATGCGAACAAGCTGGTAGGGAACCTGTTTGTAAATTTCATGCTGATCGGTCTGCCGGTAATGGCTACAAAACTTGAAAAACTGAGGAGACTGTATGACTGGGGAAAGGTCGAGTTGGAGCTGGAGTTCATGGAGCAGTATGCACAGGTTCTACGAGACAGGCTGCTACATGTGTTGCTGACATACCCGGAGGACAAGGTCGCAGGAGCGATGGCTTACGCGCAAATTCTCCATGCGCCGAGCGATCAGGCCTATCAAGTGTTCAACTCGGTGATGGGGACGCACGCGTCAAAGTATCGTGTGATCGTAGATGCGTATCTCGAACGCCACACTTTCAAACTCGGGTCAGCAGACCATAAATGTCGTTGGTTGTTTGATGTGATGGGATACAAACCTGTCAAATCGACGGCGAACAAGAACAAAGGGCAGTATGCGATGCCGTGGGACCGTGTGCTAGAACTGCCACCCGAAGTGCAGAAACAATACCGTCCTGCAGTGGATAAGCAAACGATGACAATCATCAAAAACGATACCGGCGATCCGTTGGTAGCGTTCGCGCTGAGCGTCATTGCTGTGAAGCAGATACGGAATAGCGTGCTCAAGCCGGCCGAGAGAGACGACAACGGGGAGTTGGTCAAAGAAAACGGATTGATGTATTGGCTCGCCGCGGACGGTCGTCTGCATTGTAATTTTGCACTGACAGAAACTTTTCGACCGAGGGCCTGGAAACCGAATACATTGAATTTGGCTTCATACGTACACGAAGGTGTCAAAGTGGCGTTGAAACAAGTTCTGGCAAAACACAAAAAGGCAGGAACGCTGCCTCCAGAGTTCGAGGGGTATGCCAACGGAACAGAATCAATCCCCAGCATTCGCAGTGTCGTCGATGCCCGCTCTATTCCCCCGGAACCAGGTTCCAAGGGATACATATTTGCGGAGTCCGACTACGATACGGCGGAGCTGGTATCGCAAGCCAACCAGTCCGGGGACACAAACTTCATCCGGCTGGTCGAAGAACCGGACAGTCAATTTGGAATTCCAGCATCGAACAAGAAGGCAAGAGTTCGACTGCGTTATTCAGACGATTCAGGTATTCCCGAATCGAACAGGAGACCGGAGTTCATAATGACATGGACAGAAGCCGGTAAATTACAGGCAAGCTACTCGCAGGATGACTTGTTGAAAAATCCGGACGGAAGCATAAAGCACCCAAGGCACGATCTGCATTGGTCGCTGGTCGAGTTGGTGCAGGAAGCGCCTCGCGAGCTATTCGTTGATAAGATTCACAGAACGGGAATTGGAAAGGTCGGAAACTTTTCGACAGCGTATGGTGCGTCTCCGGTGACACTGGAACGTAAATACAAATCCGATACAGGAAAAGAACCGGAGCCGGGAACCGGACAGAGAATTCTGGACGCTTTGGAAAAGCAACGGCCGGTCGCAATGCAATGGCTGCGCGATTTGGAACTATGCCCGGTAAACCCAGGATACGTACAAGCAGAAAGCGGCGCCAAACGTCACTTTAAGTTACACGATCCAAAGCTGAGAGGTATTTCAGCCAGGACAAAGAAATCGATTCTGGCCTCGCTCGCACGTGAAGCTAGAAACTTTCCGCTGCAGCATTCTGTCGCAGCCTCGGCAATCCGGGCGGGTGACGGAGCTTTGCGCTGGAGTATGGAACGCGGCTTATGGCCGAAAGTCGCCCCTATGGCGATTTTGTATGACTCACTGGTCACTTTAACTCCAGTGGAATTACGACACGAGGTGCTGGAAATGCACGAACGTGTAATGGTCACGGAAAACAAGTGGCACAATCACGGAAGAGAGTGGTCTTACACCGCTACACACGAACTCAATTACGCATGGTCGGAACGTCCGACCACTGAAGAACAATCACAATTAGAAACCAGAAATTAACATCATGAATACTCCATTCGGAAATCCAAACACAGGCAGAAAAGAACATCGCACCTATCAAGTCGCCGGCGGCGTCTCGTCAACGGCCTTCAAAGGCAACTACACAATGTCGTCGTTTTTCAAAGACGGCATCCACGTATTTCGTCCGAAGAAGTCGGAATACCTTTTCGGCAGAATTCTTCCAGCACGCGACCACAACGTGGATCCGAGCAATCCGCAGTGGCTGCGTTCGGTGATTCCATACAGAACGGCTCCTCTTGAAGCAGGGCAGGACCTCGGTCCGATCACCGCATGGGCAAGTTCTTTCCGCGGCTACCGGATGTTCGGTATGGGCAACCAAAAACTGGACATCACCGCGTTCGAGACACGTTGTGCGTTCGGGCAGACAACAGACATCAGCGATCCAATCAAGGACTGCCGCGACCTGTTGTATAACATGGTTCGCGGAAATCAGATCGATAAAGCGTTTCTGGAGCATTACACCAAGCGCAAAGGCGGTATGGCAAACGGGACCCCGGCTCCGCTGCCAGGAGCGTCATTGCTTTGGAGGCTGAACATGTTTGCTCAAACTCGTGGGCCGGAGGGTGAATCCGAATATCGTTCTGGTGTGTTTGTCATGACTGACCCAGGGTTCGACAAACTGATGCAGCGTCTGGAAATGCGACTGCTGGCTGGGCAGCCTTCCCTTTCGGCGAATTTCCCGCACATGCGGTATGGCGATCCGACCGATCTTCAGACAGGTCTGGCAGCATGCTCCGCAAAGGAGAAACACGGAGAAGTGGATTGCACCACGTTGATATTCGCCGGCAACGACGAATGCCCGCAAGCTTCGTGGAGGCCGCTCGACATGACGCAACATCCAAACCTCGCGGCGATTCTGGACTCGCGTGTGGACAACAGTATGCACAGTCTCCCGGTGTATCATTTCATGTCATACCAGGACATTCTGGATTTCATGATGGACGACAATCGTGATCCGAAGTTTCACGAGATCGTTAAGATGGCTTGCAGTGCCAAGGGAAACACCACCGGTGTGCAGATGACGGGAGCGACACATCCGAATGTCGGGCAAGCGTTGCCGACATCTACGCCATTCGGCGGGCAACCGGCACAGCAGCCAGCTACGCCATTCGGTGGGCAACCGGTTCCGGCAGCTACGCCATTCGGCGGTCAACCCACGCAACCGGCCACGCCATTCGGTGGGCAACCGGCTCCGGCAGCTACGCCATTCGGCGGGCAACCGGCACAGCAGCCAGCTACGCCATTCGGTGGGCAACCGG
>SXGQ01054419.1_pt1 | contig 39197 bp, 20 predicted proteins | sample 3178371 | NCBI WGS metagenome assembly SXGQ01 (sample SAMN11356859, study PRJNA531348) | freshwater metagenome | isolation source: freshwater sample F1-20 | place: China: Fuxian Lake, Yuxi | collected 2017-12-25
TGAAGACAGCGAAGGTAATCTCGTTAATAGAGAAATCACCGCTGGTTGGTATTGCACAGAAGATGGTCACACGACCTCAGTGGCTCACTGGTTGGAAGAAGATGACTTCCGTAAGAACGGTGGAGTCATGAATCATGAAACGTTGAATACTATGGAAAAGCGTCGTAAGCCTTTCACCGTAGACTACACTGGTTTCGGTTGGGTGATGATTAAGAACGGTGTCTTTGAGAACCTTGAGTATCCCTGGTTCGCTCCAAAGATGCAGGTGTTTGAATCTGGAAATGTCCAGGATATGTGCGGAGAAGACGTATCATTCTGTCTCGACGCTAAGGAAATGGGCTTTGAGATCTGGTGCGACCCTCGGATTCGTGTGGGGCATGAAAAGACTCGTGTAATCTGATGACTCTGAATATCGTATACCGAGGGAGAGTCTTATACCGTAATCTCACACATGAAGACTGTGCTGAGATTCTGGATGAACTCTCTCAGAAATATTATGAGAACGAAGAGTTTGATGCAAATGAATTAGAATTAAGGGAGAATACTTATGGCTAAAGGCGGATCATCGATGAATAAAACCTTCCATGTTCCTGGACCTCCGAAGAAAACTCGGCAAGGTCGGAGTCCTATGACGTTGACCTCTGCTACTTCTCGCAATGGTAAGCAGAAGAAATATAGAGGACAAGGAAAGTAGTATAGATAGAGCAGGGTTTTTACCCTGCTTTTTTTATTATCTTATGGCATATCTAAATCATAATCTTCCGACAATTACTTGTTATATACGTAATGAGTTTTTATATAATCACAAAAAAGGCCATGGTGAGGTAACTTTATGTGATGTACACTCCGTAGCGTCCTTAGAGAAGCATGTACCCCTCTTTGAAGCGTTTTTAGAGAATGGAGTCAACTGGACACGAAGACCGATTCATGCGTTTTGTTGGAAACCTGATGCACCAGTTCCTAAATTAGAAGAATGTATGTGGTGGGATTGCTTTTCACCTTACATTGATGTTCAAGTTCGAGCCAGACTTGCAAATTTACGTGCTCAACTAATCAATTATCGCGGAGAAAAGAACGAAGGAACCTATTTGTTTACTCTTGATTGGTCATGGGAGTCAAAATCTACGCTGAATACAAATTTTAGTGAGACTCCAGAGCATAAATGTGCTCATGTTTTCAAGATGGATAATGGAAATTTCTATGCATATCCAAATAATAAGATTTTGTGGTATGATGATGCTTGGATTCGCAATAGAATTACTCAAAATCCAGGTTATGAAATTGATTTAACCGAATATTCTGTCGAAAATCGTCGAAAAATTGAGACATCTGACGATTTTATGTACGAAATTAAAGAAATTTGGGATAGCAACCCCGTAAAAAGTTCTGATTTTAACGAATCAGGAGCTAAAAACGATGGCAAACTCACCAATTGACAAAGGAAATGACTTTATGAAGTCGGGAATGACTCTTATTACCGAGTTATCTTCTGAAAAATACCTTCAAAAAACAAAAAAATCCAAAAAATATAAAGTTCCAGACGACCGTTACTCAAGACCTTGTGGTGGAGCTGGTGGATTTGATGATTTTGTTGAAAGGTGGCACGAATAACTACGAAAATTGCATCTAAATAAGATAGATTTATAACATCTTCATGCCTGTCGAAAGGGTAAGTAAAGGTTTTAAAGACGTAAGTGCTTCCTTTCAGGTAAGTGCATTGAATTATGACTTGATTTCTCTCAAAAATGAGAATGCAATCGCTCGTTCGATCCGAAATCTTGTACTTACCACTCCAGGCGAAAGACCTTTTAACGAAGATTTGGGTTCTAATGTCTCAAAATCTATTTTTGATAACATAGATAACATTTCTGCAACGATTATTAGGGATGAAATTGAGAATACTATTAATAATTTTGAGCCCAGAGTTAGATTAATCGATGTCAATGTTAACCCAAACTATGATAATAATGAATTTGATGTTACAGTTCAATATGAGATCATAGGAATTGATGTTTTACCTCAGCAGTTGACATTTGCATTACAACAGACAAGATAAATGGCACTAGTAAATTTTAGCAATCTCGATTTCGATCAAATCAAGAGTTCTCTCAAAGAATATCTGAGAGCAAGCTCAGATTTTACTGATTATGATTTTGAAGGTTCTAATTTATCGACGATTATTGATACTCTTGCATACAATACTTACATCACTTCGTACAACGCTAACATGGTTAGCAACGAAGTTTTCATTGATTCTGCAACTTTAAGGGAAAATGTCGTTTCTCTTGCAAGAGCTATCGGTTATGTCCCAAGATCAAGAAAATCTTCAGTTGCAACTATTTCTTTCTTTGTCGATACAACAACACAATCTACAGTTCCACTTACTTTAACTCTTCAAAAGGGGATTGTTTGTGCAAGTTCGTCTTCTTTTGATGGCACCAACTATACTTTTAATATCTTAGATACAGTTACAAAGCCAGTCATCAATAATATTGCATCGTTTGATTCGATTGCAATCTATGAAGGAACATATATTACGCAAACATTTACTGTCGATTCAAATAATCTAAATCAAAAGTTTATTCTGAATAATGCTAATATTGACGCGGCATCGATACGTGTAACGGTCAGGAACACGCAGAACAGCACCGTTACAAGGAAATTTACCCTTGCAGATAATTTAATTGGAATCAACTCAGCATCAAAAGTCTTCTTCATTCAAGAAATCGAAGATCAAAGATATGAATTAATCTTTGGCGACGGCATTTTTGGCGTTAAACTTGATAATCTCAATTATGTTGAAGTTTCATATGTAACTACAAATGGTAAGTATGGTAATGGAGTAACAAATTTTACATATGCTGGAAGAATATTAGATAATAACGGAACTGTTGTCACATCTTCAATCTCAGAAATCACAACAGATGTTTCATCAAATAATGGTCAGGAAATTGAGTCTATAGATTCGATTAAAAAGTATGCTCCCAGAATATATGCCTCACAAAATCGTGCAGTAACAGCAGCAGATTACGAAGCTCTTATTCCAAGAATTTTTCCAGAGACAGAATCAATCTCTGTCTTTGGTGGAGAGACATTAAATCCACCAAGATATGGAAAAGTGTTTATTTCGATCAAGCCATACAATGGTGAATTTGTTTCCGATATTATTAAGAACACAATTATAACAGAACTGAGAAAATACACTGTTGCTGGAATTGTCGTAGAAATTATTGATCTCAAATACCTTTATGTTGAATATGATAGTGTAGCATATTACAACGCAAATCTATCTCCTGGTGAGGGAAATCTTAAATCCAATATTCAGAGAAATATATCTGCATATTCAGATTCGATTGAGTTGAATAAGTATGGATCTAAGTTTAAGTATAGTAAGTTTCAAAAAATAATTGATGACAGTCATCAAGCGATAACATCAAACATTACAAAAATTACAATTAGACGTAATTTGCAGGCAAAAGTAAATTCTCTTACTGATTATGAAATTTGTTTTGGAAATACATTCCATTTAACAAATACAAAGAGTGGATATAACATTAAAACTTCAGGTTTTAATGTTGATGGAATTGTTGATACAGTATATCTCGGGGATTTGCCCAATTCAGACCAAAAAACTGGTGCGTTGTTCTTATTTAAACTTAATTCACCAACTGAGCCAATAGTCGTTAGAAACAATGTTGGTACAATTGATTATGAAAAAGGTGAAATTCGTTTATATCCAATTAAAATTACAAATGCAGCAAAATCAAAGGATGGTGTGAGAATTGTTGAAATTTCTGCTGTACCAAACTCAAATGATGTTCTCGGAAAAGAGGATCTTTATTTGCAACTAGATATTAATAACAGTGTATTAAATATGCAAACAGATGACATTTCATCTGGAGCAAATATTTCTGGATCAACATACACAGTAACCTCAAGTTACACTAACGGGAATTTAATCAGATTGTAATATGTCAGAATCAAGAGTCAAGACAAGTTTAATTGTTGAAAATCAAGTTCCATCTTATGTTAGAGAAGAATTTCCTCTTCTTGTAGAATTCTTATCACAATATTACAAATCACTGGATTTTCAAAGTGGTCCATCTGATATTTTACAGAATATTGATCGATATGTAAAATTAGATAATCTTTTAAATTTAATTGACTCAACAACTTTAAGTTCTGACGTACAATTTTATGATGCAACGATTAATGTAAAATCAACAACAGGATTTCCAGACTCTTATGGATTGCTGTTGATTGACAACGAGATCATCACTTACGAATCAAAAACTTCAACCTCATTTGTAAGTTGCAAAAGAGGATTTGTAGGTACAACATCTTATCAAAGTACAATATCTGTAGATCAATTAGTTTTTTCTGATACTAATGTTGATGAACACTTAAATGGATCCACTGTAACAAATTTGAGTGTTCTGTTTTTAAAAGAATTTTTATTAAAGGTTAAAAAACAAATTTCTCCAGGATTTGATGGGCGAGATTTGTATTCTGGTCTTAAGGAATCATTATTCCTCAAACAGGTAAAAGATTTTTATTCATCTAAAGGAACTGACAATTCATTCAAGATTTTATTTTATGCCTTGTATGGGGATACGGAAGCCTCCATCATAAAACCAAGCGATTATTTGATTCAACCTTCTGATGCTCGCTATTATATAACTAAAGATCTTGTTGTTGAAAAAATTGAAGGAGATCCTTCAGATCTTGTAGGATCTACTTTATATCAAGATGAGGGATTTTTTGAATCGGCAAAAGGAACTGTTTCAAAAGTAGAAAGGATACTTAGAGGAGAAAAAGAATATTTTATAATAAGTATTGATTATGATCTAGACAAGGATATTCAAGAATATGGAACTTTTTCAATTCATCCAAAAACAAGAGTAGTAACAACAGCAGGAATTGGAGTTACTACTCTCGATGTTGATTCGACTGTTGGATTCCCCCAATCAGGAACTTTAGTTGTTAATCAAGGCACAGAAACTGAGTTCTCTGTAAATTATCAAGAAAAGACTTTAAACCAATTTTTAGGTTGCTCCAACATTACTTCGGCAATCGCTGATCGGAAAGAAATCGTACTAGATTCTTATGTATATGGACGTGTTGGGATTACTACTAATAATATAGTAAAAGTTAGAATAACTGGAGTATTATCAGATTTAAAAATTCTAGATCATACTTATTATTATGAAAAAGGTGAAAAAATAGAAATAGAAAGCCTTGGTTCAAATTTAAGTACTGTAAAAGCAAATAATTGGTTTTTCAATGTATCTGTAAGATATGATGTAAAATCTTTACAACTTGTAGATGTTTCAAATTACACTTATCGAGTTAACTTATACGATGAGCATGATTTTGTAATTGGAGATTCTATTACTTTAATTTCTTCTAATGATAGAGAATTCTACGGAGAAATTATACCAGAAAATATTGACTCGACAGTTACTTCAAATATTTCTGGTTTTGATAGCAAATTAGCATTTAATATAACTGGCCAGGGACAATTAAATACGAATGTATTTTACACTGTAAGAAAAAATATTTCAAAAGTATCAACAACAAACTATCCAAGTTTAACAAAATATACGACTAATGTACAGAATGTATATACAGATTTGGAAGATACATTATATGTTGCTGCAAACTCTCTTCCAACATATTATAATAACCCATTAGTAATTAATGATCGTTCGATTACTTTTTCCGGTTTTTTCTCGGGAACTCAATTAATAATCGGAACTCATGGATTTATAACTGGAGATGCGATTGTATACAATCCATCTGATGATAATAATAAACTCGATTTATTCCCTGGAATATATTTTGTTAAAAGAGTTAATAATACTACTATAAGTCTTACAAGAAGTAGAGAAAATATTTTTACTGAAAACTATGTTTCTGTAACTGGAACAGTATCAAATAATGTATTTTTCTTGTATGATTTCAGCGATGGTCTTTTAAAGACCAAACAAGTTGAACCACAAAAATTAATTAGAAAAATATCCCCAGTTGAAGATAATGAAACTACACATGTCACTCCTGTTGGATCGACTGGTCTATTCATTAATGGTGTAGAGTTAATCAACTATAAAACTTCCGATATTATCTTTTATGGTCCTTTACAAAAGGTTGTTTCAACTGCATCTGGAAATGATTATGATGTAATCAATCCACCTACTCTTCACATCACAGATGCAATTGGTTTTGGTGCAACTGGTATTTGTACTGTAACTGGATCTTTGGTTCGAGTTGATGTTATTGACCCAGGATTTGATTATCTCGAAGATCCAATTATCACTATTAGTGGTGGAGGTGGATCTGGAGCTTTAGTAAAACCAAATTTAATCGAGTTTGACCACTCTTCATCCTTCAACTCTTCTTCAGTGGCATTGCAGGTCAATACAACAAACGATACGATTGGATTTTCATCTTATCATAAATTCAGGGATTCTGAAGAAGTAATTTACGATACTCAGGGTGGAACAAATGTTGGCGGTTTGACTACAGGAGCAAAATACTATGTTGCCGTTCAAGATGGATTCACTGTCAAATTACATAATACATTTGCAGATTCTGCAGTTGGTATTAATACTGTAGATTTAACTTCTTATGGTAGTGGAAATCACAAATTATTATCAACTGTAAAGAAAAAGAAAATTGGAACAATTTCCGTTGTTAATAGTGGTAGTGGTTATGTAAGTGGAGGATCTACAATTCAACTTACTATCAAGAGCAGAATTGGAATATCAACTTTAACTGGTCAAAGTTTTGAATCGGTTTTAAAACCGATTTTTAGAGGAAATATTACCTCGGTTTCTCTTACATCTTCTGGGGTTCAATATGGTAGCGAAGAGATTATCAATTATAACAGACAACCAACGTTCTCCCTTAATAGTGGATCTGGTGCTGAGATAATACCCGTAATCTCGGACGGAAAAATTAAGCGGGTTTTTGTAACAAAACTCGGACATGATTACAATTCATCACCAAATCTTGTTATTAATAGTGCAACTGGTTCTGGAGCTGTTTTAGTACCTGTTGTGCAAAATGGGCAACTGGTAGAAGTCAAAGTTGTATTTGAGGGCCTTGGATATTCTGATGGCACTAATATTGATGTAATTGCAGCAGGTTCTGGAGCACAGTTTGAGGCAGAAATAAAATCTTGGAGAGTCAATGGTGTAGAACGATTATTTAATTTCAATCAAATCAATTTTGATGATGGTATTCTACAGAAATCTAAAAATGAAGAATATGGATTGCAATATGGACATGCCTATGCAGCTAGAGGATTGAGATCGTCTGTTCTTACTGAACAACTTTCGGGTTCTGTTCCGATTTATGTTCCGGATTTAAAAACTTCTGGAGGCTCCGAGATTAATTCTTCAGCACATTCACCAATCATTGGTTGGGCGTATGATGGAAATCCAATATATGGTCCATATGGATTTGATTCAAATGGATCCATAAAAAGAATGATTTCTGGGTATACTCAGACTTTAAGTTCTGTAAGACCAAATGTTCTTAGATATCCTTTAGGATTTTTTATAGAAGATTACGTATTTACAAATGCTGGAGATTTAGATATATGTAATGGAAAGTATGGACCGACTCCAGAATATCCTGATGGAGTATACGCATATTTTTGCACCATAAACTCTGTAAATGAATCTACTGGAGTATTTCAATCATATAGGAAACCAATATTTCCTTATGTGATTGGAGATGTATTTAAATCAAAACCAATAACTTTTAATTATCTCGCAACTTCTAATCAGGATGAAATTGATATCAATCAAACTAATTGGAGTAGAAATACTTATCCGCATCATCTCACTAAGTCTAGAAGTTACTATGATTATATCTTAGATCCAAATAAAATTAAAAATCAATTATCTTTTATTAAAAACACAACAAGATCTGGAATTGATTCTATAGGAATTGTAAGCGGAGGTACAAATTATCAGGTAAATGATAAAATTATATTTGATAATGCAACCACCGATGGATTTGGAATTTCTGCTAAGGTTTCCACTGTTGGTGGAAAACAAATAACCCGTATTGGAATTGGTACATCATCATTAAGTAATGTCCAAGTAATACCAATAGCAAATTCTAAAAATTTTGTTGGTTATTCGTCAAATCCCCATAACTATCTTAATAGAGAAACTATAACATTTACAGCTTCTGGAATTAATACGAGTGGAAAAATTACAACGATTGCAAACGAACTTATATTAACGACTGGAATTGGCTCCACTGGATATACTGGATTGGTAACATATTTTAATGTATCTGGTAGTTTAGTAACAATTAAAGAAAATGATGTTTATCAAATTCTTGGTGAACAAATAAAAGTTTTAAACGTAGATACAGTTTCTTCTAGAATTCGAGTAAGACGTAGTTATAATGAAACTCAAGGTATAACAACTATTTCTGCGGGAATTGCAATTACAGAGAAACCAAGGAAATTTATATTACCATTTGGAATTTCAACTTCGACTTATAATTTAAAACTTGATAAACAAATTTATTTTGATCCCAAAGAATCTGTTGGATTGGGTACTACTGCCGGACCTGGAATTGGTTACACTTTAATCTTTACAAACCCAGGAGCTGGTCTTACTCAAATTACAATTCCTACACCATCACTTTGGTTACCAAAACACGAAATTGAAACTGGAACTCAATTAGTTTATAATGCAAATGGAGGAAATGCTATTTCTATTTCAACTAATGGTGTAAGTAGTTGGCAATTAGACAATAACAGTGTATTGTACGCTGCACGTCTTGGCGACAATTTATTGGGGATTTCTACAGTCAAAGTAGGGCTAGGAACAACTGGATCTTTTGTTGGAATTGCAACCACGGCATCTTTAGTATACTTTACAAATATTGGTCTTGGAAATACTCATAGTTTAACAACTAACTATGAAAATACTTTAGAGGGAACAACAACATTAAATCGAGTAACTGTTTCTACAGCATCTACACATGGACTTGAAAGTAGAAATAATGTAAACGTTTCTGTTCTTTCCGGTGTTATTACTAGTTTATATTCTGGAAATCATGAGGTAATTTCTGCAGGAGGAACAGAATTTACATATACAATTCAAAATTATCCAGAGAGTGCTTTTTACACGCAAAATGATGGTGAATTAAAATATTCAACAGATTCTACTCAAGTTTATGGTCCAATAACTGATATAAATTTATTGTCAAAAGGATTGTCATATAAAATTTTACCAAAAATTTCTAATATAAACAGTGGTATCGGAACTGGAGCTGTTCTCATCTCTTATGGATCTAGTATTGGTTCAATTAATAAAATTGAAATTGAAGATATTGGATTTGATTATTCATCAGATTTGAGTTTAAGACCAACTGCAAATCTTCCACAAATTTTAGAAGTAAAGGAATTATCATCTTTTAAAACAATTGGAATTACATCTATTGGAAGAAATTATAATATTGCTCCAAATTTAATTGTCATAGATGAGTTGACAGGAGAAATAAACTCACGAGCAAATCTTAAATATGAATTAACCGACAAAAATGTAACAATTTTAAGTAATCCAAATAATCTGAATAAAGAAACAACTATTATTCGCGCAGTAAATAATGGAAATGGAATTGGTATCAGTACAATAAGATTTATACCAGCGTCTAAAGATGTTGTAGTCACTTTAGGTTCTAGTTTTAGTGACTCACAATCCTATCCTTTTTCTATTGGAGATAAAATTTTAATTGAAAATATTAGCGTTGGTATTGGATCTACTGCAAAGGGATACAACTCTGAAAATTATGGATATCAGTTATTTACAATTGTGAATCTGGATCCAAATATTGGTGGAATTGGTGGAACAGTTAGTTACAATCTTTCTGGTCTATTAGGATCTAATGAGATTCCTGGAAATTTTGATATAATTAATTCTGCTGGGAGAATAATTCCAGAAAAAGATCTCCCAATATTTACTCCCGAATTTAAAACTAATAATTTTCTAGAGGGTGAAACAGTAAATTCACAATCTACTTCTGGAGAAGTCATAAGATGGAACAACAAAAATTTATTACTAAAAGTTTCTTCAAACAAAGATTTCAATTCTGGTGATATAGTAGTTGGAGAATCCTCAAAAACTGAGGCTGAAATTTTAAGGGTATTAAAGTTTGATTCAATTTATGATGTAAAATCATCTTCCATTGTAAAAAAAGGTTGGCAAAAAGAAACTGGATTTTTAAATAATGATCTCCAGAAAATACATGATAGTGATTATTACCAGTATTTTTCATACTCCGTTAAAACTGGTGTTCCATTTGAAACTTGGGATACAAGTGTTGATGAATTAAATCATCCAGTGGGATTTAAAAAATTTGCAGATCTTCAAATAAAATCCTCTCCAGATAGTGTTGGTATTGGATCAACTGTTAATACTGAAATAAGCACTACTGTAGAACTAGATTCTTCTCTTAATACGCATTGTAAAATTGATTTTGACCTTGTTAGAGAAAATAATATTTTTATTCAAGATTATGCATCAAATCAAGTAATTTTCAACTCAGCAATTCTTCAAGATTACTTAGAATCTGTTGGCAATAGAGTTTTAATGATTGATGATCTTTCACCAGAATTCAATAGTAATCCAAGATCTACAAAATATTCAAATATTGATGTTTTTACGTTAACAAACTCAAGATATAAAAAATATGTTACATTTGTAAATGATTTAGTTTACGCAAACCAAAATCAAATTCTTTTAGTTTCCGTGTTACATGATAACAATTACGGATATTTGAATCAATATGGAAAAATTTATAATGATAATGATTTGGGAGCGTTTGATTTTAGTGTTTATGGATCTGAGGGTGCATTGCAGTTTTATCCAAATTATCCTGTAGAAAATAGTTATAATGTTTCTTTTTCAGCTCTTTCTGTAAGTGATATCACAACTTCGGTAGGACAACTGGGTCTTGGAAATATTGTTAGTATTGCATCATCAAGTGTAACTCTTTCCTCAGGAACATCAACAGCATCTACCGTTGTTGGAATTGCATCAACATATAGAGGATCTAAAATTTACGTTGTAATTGGCGCAACAGATGGTTCATATTATGAAGTTGATGAACTTAGTCTTGTCCATGATGGAACTAATGTTTCATACATGGATTACGGTCAATTAAATACTGGAAGTCTTTCTTCTTTTGGATCTCCTGGTATTGGTACATATTATGCATATCTTTCCGGATCTAATTTAAAAGTTGATCTCGTTCCATATGCAGGACTTACAACAAATTATTTTGTAAATACTATTCGAGTTTCTATTGCAAATTCATCTTCGGTTGGAGTTGGGACATCCAATGTATTTGATGGATTTGTCGGATCAGGATTTACAAATATTGCTGCTTCTGCATCTCCAATAGCAGTGAATGTAACATCATTTCCATCAGATCATGACGCAGCTTATTACGTTGGTGTTGTGGAAGATCTTACAAATAATCAATATCAAATATCTGAAGTAGTTGTATTAAAAAATCAATCAAATGTTTATGTTACAGAATTTGGATATGTCTACACTAATGGATCTTTAGGTAATTTTACAGCAACCAAAATTGGTGATGATACTGTATTACAATTTACACCAAATCAAAATATACAAACACAAGTTCGAGTATTTCAAGAAGCAATAACTGCTTTACATGGAGTAGATGATCCAAGAGAAATATCATTAAACAATGCATCTATAACAAGTGGCCACGCACCTTATGAAGGAACTGCAATTTCATCAAAGAAAAACTTTGGTTTGACTCATAGACAAAAACCAATTTTTGAAAGATATTTCCAGGGAACTTTTACGGATATTGTTGATTTGGATAATGATAGATTAAAAATTCCAGATCATTTCTTTGTAACTGGAGAAAAACTTTATTATGAATATACTGGTTCCGATACTAGTAGTGTTAATGCTGTTGGAATTGCTACAACAACAATTACTGGTATTGGTTTGACGAACAAACTTCCAAGAACATTATATGCATATAAAACAGATAATTTATATTTAAAATTTGCGGGATCAGCTGCAGATGCGCTGTCAAGTCCACCAAAATTTTTAGATATAACCAGTGTTGGTATCGGAACATCTCATATCATCAAAGGATCAAACCAAAATGCAAGATCAATTATTGCAATCGATAATGTAATTCAGACACCTATTGTTGGAACTTCAATAACAACAACTGTAGGAACATATGTGCAGGCAATAACAAATGTTATAACATTGTCTGGAATTACATCAATATTCAGTGGAGATTTGATAAGAATTGATAATGAAATAATGAGACTTGATACTTTGGGATTTGGTGCAACAAATGTTGCTATTGTACAAAGAGGATGGCTTGGAACTGGAATTGCGACTCACCAAGTAGGATCTGTAGTTACTAAATTATCTGGTAACTATAATATTGATGCAAACACTATTTACTTTGCAAATTCCCCATGGGGTCAAATTCCATTTACAAATCCTTCGAATAGAGCGGATGAACAAGACTATGTTGGGCTTATAACAGGATCGACATTTAGTGGAAGAGTATTTTTGAAATCTGGAGATATAAATTCTTCATCTGACGCATATTTCTATAATAAAATATTTGACGATATTTCCGAATCATTCACTGGAGTAAGTACAAGTTTTATTTTAAAATCACAAGAATCTAATGTTACTGGTATAAGCACTAGCAATGCGGTAATATTGATTAATCAAATTTTTCAACAACCATCTAGAAATACTTCTCCAATTTCAATAACTGGAAATTATAGTTTGTCGGAATCTACTGGTATTACTACAATTTCATTTACTGGAAATGCGACTCAATCTTATGACATTAATGCATCAGGATTACCAAGAAAAGGAATCCTTGTTTCTGTTGGATCAACTGCAGGATTTGGATTTCAACCGTTGGTTTCAGCTGGAGGAACCGCAACTGTTTCTATCGCCGGAACAATTCAATCAATTAGTATTGGAAATAGTGGTTCTGGTTATCGTTCTGGAGCTCAAACTGTAAGAGTTGGAGTTGGAACTTCAAGTACAGGAACTGCAAATATTCAATTTATTGGAACAGCAGCAGTTCAAAATGGTCGCGTTGTAAGCATTGCAATTACAAATCCTGGAGTAGGATATACATCATCAAACCCACCTATTGTTTTCTTCGATGCTCCATTATCATATAGTAATATTCCTTTAATATACAGTTCTTCTTCAGTATCTGGGGTTGGAAGTGGATCTAGAGTTGATATTGTCGTTGGTCAAGGATCAAGTATAATCAATTTTGAAATTAAAAATAGTGGTTATGGATATGGGCAAGGAGAAATTCTAACGGTTGCAATTGGTGGAACTGTGGGAATTCCAACAAATACAAGTTTAAGTTATAGAGAGTTCCAACTTACAGTTGATAGAACTCATACTGATTCATTTGCTGGTTGGTCACTTGGAGATTTGCAAGTTATTGATTCTTTTGATTCGTTATTTAATGGAGAAAGAAAAACTTTCCCAATCAGAATAAATAATGTCTTAACTTCAATTAGGACTAGACCAGGATCAAATATCGATGTTCAAGCAACTTTACTTGTGTTTATCAATGATATTTTGCAAGTTCCAGGAGCTGGTTATATTTTCCGTGGGGGAAATCTTATAACCTTCCCAGAACCTCCAAATTCCGGCGACACTTCAAAAATTTTATTTTATAAAGGAAATAGTAATGTTGATGTTTCTTTAGTTGATGTTTTAGAACCAATAGAAAATGGTGATAGTTTACAATTAATTGATGATTCCATTTTCTTAACTGAAGATGAAAGATTAGTTACTAGTATTCCTGCAAGTGATTATGTAAACACAAATACATATTTTAATCCAGGACTCACTTATGGAGAAACCTATGTAAGACCCGTAACACTTTGTTATCAAATAGAAGATAAAATTATTGATGGTAAAGAAGAAGGAAAAACAAGGGTTCTTTACGAACCATTTGTCCAACCAACTACAAATATAATCAATAGTTTAGGAATTACTTCCAGCGTTGTATTTGTTGAGAGTGTAAAAACTTTCTTTGATTCGCAAAAAGAAAATACTGTTGGTAATACAAATTACAAAAAAATTACGATCACATCTCAAGATGGTGTTTCTGGTGCTGCAGCTACAGCAGTAGTCTCTTCTGCTGGAACAATTACTTCTTTTGTCATCAGTGATGGTGGTTATGGATATACCTCAGCACCAGATGTAATTGTTTCAAATCCAGTTGGACTTGGTACAACATATAGAGCTGCTGGATCTGCAACCATAACAAATGGAGTTGTAACTTCTATTAGTGTCTCTGCTATTGGATCTGGTTATACTTCTACAAATCCACCATTAGTTTTAATTCAAACACCAAAAGTTACAAAAGAAGAAATATCTAATGTTACATTTGAGGGTGATTTTGGTATTATTACTGGAATTAAAGCAACATCGGTTTCTGTTGCAACTACTGGATTGGTATTAGATTTCTTTATTCCACAAAATTCATACTTAAGAGACCTATCTATCAATACCGTTGGTATTGCAACAACGGGTATTAGTGGAATACAAACTGGTTATTATTTTGTAGTCAAGAATTCTAATGTTGGAAATGGAGTAACATCAAAAGATGAAACCGGTGGAACGGTTGGAATTGGAACAACTTGCTTAGATAACATTTATAAGGCTGTTGCCGTCTCTATTGCACAAACTGGTGTTGCCGGAATTGGATTAACATATGTTGCTAAAGTAACGATAAGTCTTACTTCATACAATGGTCTTACTGGACTCGGATTTAGCTCTTTCTATGGTGAATATAGTTGGGGAAGACTTTCTACATTGAATAGAACTTATCCAAAAGTATTTACTAATTACAAAAATGCTACCGCTGGTATTTCAAGCTCTCCAACAGTTCAAAGAGTTCTTGCTCTAAAATATCAAGATTATACTACATAAATACATAAAAAACTCCAAATGGCTGCTATTATAACAGATCAATTTAGAATATTGAGTGCCAAGAATTTTGTCTCTGCGGCAAGTTCTTCAAATAATTCATACTATGTTTTTGTAGGTCTTCCAAATGCTACAGAATATAGTTCAACTTGGGATACAAATCCCCCCGCTCCAAAAGATAATTTTAATGAAGAAAATTCATATTGGGACACCACAATTGCACTTAAAAAAATATCTACAGAAAATGTTAAACAAGTAATTAGAAAAATAACTTGGAGTTCTGGAATTACTTATGACATGTATAGACATGATATAAGTAGAACAAACACAGCAAAACCATCTGGAGTAACTAGTTTATACGCTGCAACCTATTATGTTGTAAACTCCGACTATAGAGTTTATATTTGCCTTCAAAACGGAACAAATCCAGAAAATCCTGAGGGAAGGCCTTCTTTGGATGAGCCAACTTTCACAGATTTAGAACCAAGATCTGCTGGAACTAGTGGTGACGGATATGTTTGGAAATATCTTTATACCATTGCTCCTAGTGATATTATTAAATTTGAAACTTCCAACTTTATTCCAATTCCAAAAGATTGGGCAACGAGTGATACAAATTCTGCAGTAAGAAATAATGCTTCAACAAGCGGCCAATTAAAAATTGTTACCATTACCAATCGTGGAGTTGGTATTGGAACTGCAAACACCACATATACCAGAGTACCCATTAAAGGTGATGGAATTGGGGCTGAGGTAACTATTGTTATCAATAACAACTCAAAAGTAGAATCTATTACAATTTCCAATGGTGGTTCTGGATACACATATGGAACTGTAGATTTAGTAACAGGAAATGTCCCTGCAGGAACTACTCAACCAAATTTTGATGTCATTATTCCACCAAAAGGTGGCCACGGCGCTGACATTTATAGAGAACTTGGTGCTAATAGAGTAGCACTTTATGCAAGAATTGAAAACGATACTCAGAATCCAGATTTTATAACAGGAAATCAAATTTCAAGAGTCGGAGTTATTGAAAATCCTTTAGTATTCAACTCGGCATCAATTCTCACTGAAGATAAAGCAAGTGCAGTATATGCATTAAAATTGGTTGGAGCTGGATATAGTATAGCAACATTTACTGCAGATGCATTAGTAACGCAAACTGTAGGTGTTGCTTCAACTGCTGTTGGAAGAGTTATTTCGTATGATCAAAATACTGGAGTTTTAAAATATTGGCAAGATAGAACTCTTGTTGGATTTAATAGTGATGGTACAAAAGATAATACACCAATTTATGGATATAATATGAATAGATTTACGTCTTCTCCAGGTGCTGGTGGAACAACCGTAATTCAAGGTGGTAGTGCTGGATTATCTATTGATACAAATTATAATGGTATATCCACCTCAATAAATAGTAGGACATATTATTTTGGACAAAATTTTATCAATGGAGTGTCAAATCCAGAAGTTCAAAAATACTCTGGAAACATCATCCACGTAGATAATAGACCTTCTGTTACTAGATCGTCTAGTCAAAAAGAAGATATCAAGGTAATTTTGCAATTCTAAGAAATCATGCCAGAGTCAACTAATCTCAACGTTTCTCCATATTTTGACGATTTTGATTCTAACAAGAATTATTATAAGGTTTTGTTTAAACCTGGATATCCGGTTCAGGCTAGAGAATTAACTACATTACAATCTATTCTGCAAAATCAAATTGAGCAGTTTGGAAATCATGTATTTAAAGAAGGGTCTGTAGTAATTCCAGGTCAGTTAAGTTATACAAATCAATACAGATTTGTAAAAATTGAAAATTCATATCTTGGCGTAGATGTTGGGGTTTACATCAATGATCTTGTTGGTAAAAAGATAACTGGCGATGAATCTAAAGTACAAGCACAAATTACTTTTGTTCTACCGCAAAATCAACTTGACAATGAATATACAACATTGTATATAAATTATTTAGCTTCTGGTCTAAATGATCAAGAAATATTTTTTGATAATGAAAAATTAACTTTAGACGAAAGTTATGCTAATAATTCGATTGTAATACAGAGTGGAGAAGGATTTGCAAATACAACTACATCTGCTACTGGAAATGGTTCTGCAGCAGTGCTTAGTAATGGAATTTACTTTTTAAGGGGATTTTTTGTTGAAGTATTGGATCAAACATTGATTTTAGATCCATATGGAAATACTCCAAGTTATAAAGTTGGATTTGATATTATTGAGGAAACAATTACATCATATGACGATGATTCTTTAAATGATAATGCAAAGGGATTTTCTAACTATGCTGCTCCAGGAGCAGATAGATTTAAGGTTTCTGCAGTTTTAAGTAAAAAATCATTAACGGAAACAACAGCAGAAAATTTTGTCAGTTTGCTTGAAGTAAGAAGCGGCGAATTAGTAAAAAATACAACTACAACATCACAGTATAACGTTCTTTCTACAGAACTTGCTAGAAGAACATCTGAAGAGTCTGGTGATTATTATGTAAGACCTTTTAATATTGCTGTAAAAGAAACTTTGAATGATAATCTTGGCAATAATGGAGTTTTCCAACAAAACCAATTAACTTATAATAATCAGACTCCAAAAGAAACTTTAGGCACATACAAAATTGGCGCTGGAAAAGCATACGTTAAGGGATATGAAGTAGAGTCTTTATCTGCTAACTTCTTAGATTTTGAAAAACCAAGAACGACAAAAACAATAACTGATGCGAGTTTAGCATATGTAACTGGGCCAACTTTCACAGTAAACAATGGTTTTGGGGCTCCAAATTTAAATCTCGGAAGTCCATTTGTTGTGAGTTTAAGAGACTCTAGAGTTGGTGTTGTTTCGGCAACTCTTCCAGGAAAAGAGATTGGATTAGCAAGAGTTTATGATTATGCACTAGAGTCTGGATCATATAGCACCACAAATTTAAAATTAAATGAATGGGATATTTCTTTATTTGATATTGAGACTTATACTGAAATTTCTCTGAATCAAAATGTAACCTTAACTACACCAGTTCATATCAAAGGAAAATCAAGTGGTGCAACTGGTTATTTAAGATTTGATGTCAATAATGCGGGTATTCTTACTGCATATGGAGTTAAGGGTTCGTTTGCAGCTAACGAAAAGTTTATTTTTAATGGTGTAGAAACTATAAGTAGAGTTTCCACAGCAGTTACAGAGTATACAATACAAAATGTAGAATCGATATCGAATGTTAGCACATCTTCAACATCATTTACAGCAGATGTAGTCCCTACAATAACATATAACGTAGGACTTGCTTCAGTTACAGCGAGGTCTGCAACTGGTATTAGCAGCATTAGTTTAAATGTTGGTAATAGTAACTTTGCATTTACTAATAATGTGAAAGTTGGTGGTTTAGTAAAATATACAATTTCTGGAGCAACGGTTCCAACTTATAATCAAGTAGTCACAGTATCTCAAAATTCTATTGTTGTTACTGGAGTTACAACTGTAACTGGAATTTGTGAAGGATCTCCACCAGCAACTGCAAGTTCTGTAAGTGATCTTGCAATTCTTGGATCTTCTTTCCAAGCATCTACTGATAATACATTATATACTAAACTTCCCAAAAACTTTATTGCTTCTGTAGATCTTACAGATTCAAATCTCACTATCAAAAAAGAATTTGCTGTTACCATTTCTAGCAATCAGTCAAATACATTAACTGCAGATTCAAACGAAACATTTTTACCATTTGACGAAGAAAGATATGTGCTCGTAAGATCTGATGGTACTTTTGAAACATTACGTGCAGATAAATTCTCATTTAATGCAACTAGTTCCCAACTTACAATTTTTGGATTAGGTGCAAATGATAGTGGGGCTAGATTAATTGCGACTTTACGTAAAACTAAAGTTAAAGCAAAAGCAAAAAATAAAAATAGAATTAAAACTTTAATTGTCAATAAGTCAAAATATGATTATTCTGGAATTGGATCAACAACCACTAACGATGGTTTAACATTTGGCACATTCCCATATGGAACAAGAGTTCAAGACGAAGAAATTTGCCTTAATGTTTCTGATGTAACAAAATTATATGGTGTTTTTGAATCATCAACAACATCAGAAGCATCTTTACCATCAGTTACTTTTAGTTCCTTAACAGGTCCAACCAATAAGACTAGTGATTTGTTAGTTGGTGAAAAATTTACAGGTGCAACTTCTGGTTCTGTTGCAGTATTTACAAATAAAGTCAACGATTTACAAATCAATTATGTTTATCTAAACGACAAATCTTTCCAAAATGGGGAAGTTGTAACATTTGAAGAAAGCGGCATTCAAGCAACGGTTTCTGCGATCACTTTATCGGATAAGAATATAACTGCAGATTTTACTCTCGATGCTTCTCAAAAGAATACGATTTATGACTATTCTAGAATTGTAAGAAATCCAGTTTCAAAAGAACCTGCAAAACAAATCAAAATTATTTTTGAATCTGCAAGTTTTGCATCTTCGGATCTTGGAGATATTACAACTGTAAATTCTTATAATGACTATGATTATTGTGACATAGCTCCTGTCGAAGGAAAAGTTGCTAATAGTGATATTATTGATATTAGACCAAGAGTATCTGAATATACTGTTGCTTCTGGATCTCGCTCACCGTTTGAGTTCTTATCTAGAACATTCTCTGATGCTCAGAACTGCGGAAGAAACATTCTTGCATCTGATGAATCAATTTTACTCTCATTTGACTATTACTTGGGAAGAATTGATAGAATTTTCTTAACTAAGAATGGTGGATTACAACTTCTTACTGGGGATCCTGCAGAAACCCCAAGACCACCAAAGGCTTTAGATGATGCTCTGGAAATCGGATCTGTAGCACTTCCTCCATATCTCTGCAATGTCAATAAAGCATCCGTAAGTTTGGTTTCTCATAAGAGATATCAAATGAGCGATATTTCAAGACTTGAAGATAGAATTAAAAATCTCGAATCATACACCACTTTAAATCTTTTAGAAGCAAATACACAATCTTTAAGTATTAAAGACGTAAATGGTTTAGATAGATTTAAGTCTGGTTTCTTTGTAGATAATTTTAGAACTACTAATTCTCAAAATAAAACCACTACAATTAAAAATTCTATTGACCAAGAAAATCAAGAATTAAGACCATCACCTTATGTAACTGAAGTTGACTTATTAATTGGATCTAAATCTTTAGTTGGAATTGGTGCTTCGGTAGATCCAAATGCTGATTATAGATTTGTTACCGATTTAATTGGAAATAATGTAAGGAGAACGGGTCAAGTTGTTACATTAAATTATACTGAAGCTTCTTTTATAATTCAACCATATGCTACAAGAATTGAGAATGTAACGCCATATCTTGTAACAAATTACGAAGGAACCATTTCTTTAACTCCTTCATCTGATGTTTGGACTGATCAGGTCAGATTAGAACCAAGAACAATCACGCAAGATAATTTTACAGCGACTCAGCAACAACTTGTAGCTCAAGGATTTGATCCACAAACAGGTCTTGGGCCCGTTAATTGGGGTGCATGGGAAACTACATGGGCTGGACAATCTACTTCACAGACAGTAGAGAATTCTGGAGATACTACTACAACATTTACAACAACTACAACAACAGATCAACAAAGGAGAACAGGAACTCAAATAAGTCTTACCGATCAAATAACAACAACTTCTCAAGGAGATTCATTAATTTCATCTTCTCTCATTACTTTTATGAGGTCGAGAAACATTGAGTTTGTTGCTAAACGTTTTAGACCATACACACAAATATATGCATTCTTTGATGGTGAAGATGTAAATTCATTTATCGTTCCAAAACTTCTTGAAATTGCAATGGTATCTGGTATTTTCCAGGTTGGCGAAACTGTAGTTGGAACATTTGCAACATCATCGACAAATCAAAATACCACACCAGGATCAACTCCAACTGAAATTAGATTTAGAGTTGCAACAGCAAACCATAAGTATGGTCCATTTAATACTCCAACGGATGTTTATACAAATAATCCGTATGACCAACAAGCAACTGGAACTTTAACTTCAGTCTATTCTGCAACTTCTACAATTCTCAATGTTGATATTGCAAGTCTTTCCGAGCAGGTGCAAGGTCAATTCTTTGGAAGAGTTCTTGCAGGCCTTAAATTAAAAGGATTGACAAGTGGTGCTGAAGCTACAGTTTCAAATGTCAGATTAGTTTCAGATAATCTTGGTACAATCATTGGTTCTTACTTAATTCCAAATCCAAATGTACCAACAAACCCAACATTTGAAACAGGAACTAAAACATTTAAATTGACCAATGACAAAACAAATTCTTTAGTTCCGGGTTCTGTATACACTGAAGGTGAAGTAAACTATTATGCACAAGGTCTTCTGAATAATGTTCAGGAAACTATTACTTCAGTCAGAAGCCCACAATTCACGTCAACAACATTATCTGATACCAGATCACAATCCAGTTCATCAACATCCTCAAGTTCAACTAGAGTTCAACCTGTATTCATTACTAATATTGTTGAAAGAATTATTGAAGTTCAAGCTCCTCCTCCGAATCCAGATCCCTTAGCACAATCATTTAATTTACCTGCAGGAAATGGATTATTTGTAACAAAAATTGATTTATATTTCAGAACAAAGGATGATGTCCTTCCAGTAACAGTTCAACTGCGTCCAATGTCTCTTGGACTTCCTACTGGAACAGTTTATCCATTTAGTGAGGTGTCTATTGACCCAGAAGATGTTAATATTTCTGAAGATGGTAGCGTTAAGACAACTGTCACATTCCCGTCTCCAGTTTATCTTAGAGGCGGAGAAGAACATGCTGTTGTTCTTCTCTCAGAATCAACCTCATATCAAGTTTGGATTTCTAGACTTGGTGAAGTAGATAGAACAACTGCAGGTTTACCAGAATCTCAACAAATTTTTGTAACTGAACAACCACTTTTAGGTTCATTATTTAAGTCTCAAAATGCTTCAACTTGGACTCCAAGCCAGTACGAAGATCTTAAATTCACAATGTATCAGGCAGTATTCACTGACCAAATAGGAGATATTAATTTCTACAATCCACAACTCAACATTGGAAACGGACAGGTTGCCAATCTCTTGGTAAATCCTCTTGAAATGAATTCAAGAAAGATTCGTGTTGGTTTAGGTACAACTGTAACGAGCACAAACTTTATTGTTGGTACGACGGTTGGACAATTAAATTCAAATGCTACAGGTAATTATGTTGGATCTGCTGGATCATGTACAGGAAATCTTACAATTACAAATTCGGGTATTGGATATTCAAATGGATCTTTTAATAATGTTTCTTTGACAAATGTAACTGGATCTGGTGTAAATGCTACTGCAAATATAACCATCTCTTCAAATGTTGCTGTCGCAGCGACAATCAATGTTGGTGGATCTGGGTATCGTGTTGGTGATGTTTTGAGTGTTTCTGGCCTTAATGGAAGCACTCTTGGATCAAATCTGAGATTGTCTGTTCCACAGATTACTGGTATCAAAGAAATTATTTTAGACAATGTTCAGGGTACATTTACTACAGGTGCTGGTAGTACAGTTACTTACGTTGCATCTGGAATTGGACAAACTAGTTTGAATGGTGGTGGAGTATCTGTAAGTTATGTTACTGTTGACTCTGAGACATCTGATGGATTACATATCAAAGTAAATCATAAGAATCATGGCATGTATGCCTTGAATAATAATGTTGCAATTTCTGGAGTTTACTCAGACATGACTCCAACAACTCTGAACACAGCATATGCAAAAGAAAGTTCTGGAAGCATTGTTCTTACAAACGCAAGTGGATTTGAAACCTTTGAAAATGTAAGCGTAGCATCTACTAACCCAGGATATATTCAAATTGAAGATGAGATTATCGCATATGAAGGAGTTGTTGGTAACACTCTCACGGGAATTACTAGACAAATTGATCAAACAAAATCATTCACATATGCTGCTGGAACTCCAGTATTTAAATATGAACTGAATGGCATTTCTTTAAGAAGAATTAATAAAACCCATACACTTCAAGATGTTGGATTCTCTTCCGCAAGAACTTATGACTTGGATTATTATTATCTGAAAGTTGATACAAGTTCTGCTGGAAATGCCGCTTCTCTTCCATACGGACAAGTTGATAGAAGCGTTGCAACATCATTCCCACCACTTTATATTGATCAATCAAAATCTGCTGGTGGTCCAAACGTATATGCAACACAAAACATTCCATTTGAAATCATTAGACCTAATGTTCAAATCATGAACTTGCTGGCAACTACGGTTTCCGCATCAATTAGAACTGTAACTGGTTCAAGTGTTGATGGCAATGAAGAGTCTTACATGGATGCTGGTTATGAACCAATCACATTAACTTCAAATAATTACTTGTCTTCACCAAGAGTGGTAGCTGCATCAGTCAATGAATCTTCAGCATTAACCACTCTCCCTGGAAATAAATCATTCACGATGAATGTGAAGATGAGCACGATTGATCGTAACGTCTCCCCTGTAATTGATCTTGATAGAGTATCTGCAATCTTTATTAGCAACCGTGTCAATAGTCCAATTGATGATTACGCAACTGATTTTAGAGTTTCCACTCTTCAAGATGATCCTTCAGCATTTGTATATGCTTCCAACCCAATTGCTCTTGAAGTTCCAGCATCTTCTCTGAAAGTTATTGTGAGTGCATACGTCAATAGGGATAGTGATTTGAGAGCACTCTATGCAATTATGAAGGATCCAACTGAAAATCCAATCTATTATTCATTCCCAGGTTGGAATAATTTAGATAGTCTTGGCAATGTTATTGATATTGCCAACAATGATGGTCTTTCGGATATTAAGGTTGCTAAAACTGATAATATTGCTAATCTGAGTCGTAATCTTGATTATAAGGAATATGTATTCACTACAAATAACTTATCGGACTTTAGATATTTTAGCATCAAACTTATTGGTTCTTCATCTGATATGGCTCACCCACCAAGACTGAAGGACTTAAGAGTTATCGCTCTTGCGTGATCATGAATACAAAATTTTCTAAAGTCGAAGGGTATACTAGCTTAGTTCGTGACAATTCTACAAATGCCATTCTGAATACAAATATGAACGATTATCAAAATTATAAAAATTTAAAAATGGCAAAAGAAACTGATGGTCAAAAACTTCAGAAACTTGAAGATGATATGAGTAGAATGAAAAATGATCTTGACGAAATTAAAAACCTTTTGATGGCTATGACTTATGAATCCAAATAGTATTAAACTTACAAACTTAAATAAATGTTTTGAATATGAAAAGGTTGCCCGTGATATAGATAGTATAAGCGATATTGATGAATTAAAAAATCTCGCTAAATCGTTTGCAAAACTATATCTAAAGCAAGAAGAAGTTTTATCTGAACTCAAATGGCACAACCCAGCACAAGACAAGAACTAATTGATTATTGTAAAAGAAAACTGGGTTATCCAGTTTTAGAAATCAACGTTGCAGATGAGCAAATTGAAGATCTTGTTGATGATGCAGTTCAGTACTTCCAGGAACGCCATTTTGATGGCGTTTATCAAACGTACATGAAGTATAGAATTACTCAGGACGATATTGATCGCGGTAGAGCTAGAACTGGTGGCGTAGGAGTAACTACCACAACAGTATCTCAAAACTTGGGTAATAGTACATCATTTCAATTTGAAGAAAATGGAAATTATCTTCCCGTTCATCCTTCTGTAATTGGGGTTAATAAAATTTTCAAATTTGATGGAGCAAATACCATCACACATAATATGTTCAGTATTAAATATCAGTTATTCTTAAATGATATTTACTACTGGGGTTCTGTAGAACTTTTAACATATGCAATGGTAAAGACATATCTTGAAGATCTTGATTTCTTATTAAATACGGATAAACAAATTAGGTTTAATAAAAGGCAAGACAGACTTTATCTAGATATTGATTGGAGTAGTGTAAGTGTAGGTCAATATTTAATAATTGATTGTTATCGTCTTTTAGATCCAAGTGAATATGCTAGGGTTTGGAACGACTCTTTCTTAAAACCATATCTGACGGCTCTCATCAAACGTCAATGGGGACAGAATATGATGAAATTTACTGGAGTGAAACTTCCTGGTGGTGTTGAATTAAATGGAAGGCAGATGTATGATGATGCACAAAAGGAAATAGATGCAATTATGGAGAAGATGTCTAATACTTATGAGTTACCTCCATTAGACATGATTGGATAATATGCTTAATCCATTTTTTCTTCAAGGATCTAAAACCGAGCAATCGTTAATTCAAGACTTAATTAACGAACAACTCCGCATGTATGGAGTTGAAGTTTATTATATTCCCAGACAATATATCACTAAAAAAAGCATTATAAGAGAAGTCATTGATTCAGAATTTAAAAATGCATATCCAATTGAAGCGTATGTTAATACTTACGACGGATATGAAGGACAGGGAACTTTATTATCAAAATTTGGTATTCAACCACTGACAGATTTGACACTTACAATATCAAGAGAAAGATTTGAAACTTATATACAACTTTTAGCTGTTGGTGTAAACAATATAGAACTCATAAGTAGACCAAAAGAAGGAGATTTAATTTATTTCCCTCTTGGAAGCAGAATATTTGAAATTAAATTTGTAGAACATGAACAACCTTTTTATCAATTACAAAAAACATATACTTATGAATTAAAATGTGAACTTTTCAGATATGAGGATGAAGAACTCAATACTGGAATTGATGATATTGATGCAACTTTACCCTCTGGTACAGGATATACTCAGACATTATCATTAGTTGGTGTGGGAACAACTGCAACGGCAGTCACTGGAATATTAAATGGTGCTGTTCGTTTAATCACTGTTACTAACAGAGGATATGGATATACATCTTTACCACAAGTTGCAATTTCATCTGCGCCGACTGGAGGATTAACTGCTGTAGGTATTGCAACCTTTATTGATAATATTGTTGATTGTAATGGAACACAATCCAGTAAAATTCAAGGAGTTGAACTTGTAAATCCAGGTTATGGGTACACAGTTGCACCAGGAGTTGTATTTGTTGGAGGCGGCGGTGCTGGAGCTGCGGCAACAGCAACAATTGGAAATGGTGTTGTTGGAGTTATTACTGTTACAAATGGTGGTGGAGGTTATGCAACTCCACCGATAATTACTATTCCTGCGGCTCCTGCGGGTGGAGTTAATGCTACGGCTAGGGCATATATTAGCACTGCAGGAATTGTTACGTCAATTAGAATTACAAATGCGGGTGCTGGATATACAACTACACCTACGATTACAATTTCTACTCCAACATCATCTGGAGTTGGAACTTTTATTTCAAATGAAACAGTCACTGGAAGTATCAGTGGTGCAACTGGACTTGTTAGATCTTGGAATACTGTATCATATGAACTTGATCTTTATAGGATTAGTGGAAACTTTATAAACGGAGATGTTATAACTGGAGCTGCATCTTCAGCATCTTATAAATTAAGAACATATTCAACTGATGATACTAAAGATAAATATGCAGATAATGACAATATTGAATCTGAAGCGGATGAAATATTAGATTTTTCAGAAAAAAATCCCTTTGGTACACCATAGATAGATTATCTTTTTGTTAAATAGATTATATAAGGAATTGCTAACATGTTTGAATATTTTTATCACGAAATATTGAGGAGTACCATTGTAGCATTCGGAACTCTTTTTAACGATATTTCAATTAAGCATACAGATGATTCTAATAATACCACAAGTATTATTAAAGTTCCATTGGCGTATGGTCCAACTCAAAAGTTTTTGGCAAGACTTGAACAAGTTCCTAATCTGAACAAACCTGTTCAAATCTCATTGCCACGAATGTCATTTGAATTCATTGGATTAACTTATGATCCATCCAGAAAAGTTACATCGACACAATCATTTACCGCTGGTTTAACATCTGATACAACTAAGCCCAGAAAAACTTATATGCCAGTTCCATATAATATGAGTTTTGAATTGGCAATTTATACGAAGTTGAATGATGATATGCTTCAAATTATTGAACAAATTTTACCTTACTTTCAACCTGCATATAGTCTATCAGTAGATTTAGTTCAAACTATTGGAGAAAAAAGAGATATTCCTGTAGTCTTTGAAGGAATAACAATGCAAGATGATTATGAGGGAAACTTTGAAACTCGAAGATCTTTATATTATACTCTGAGATTTACAGCAAAAACTTATCTTTTCGGACCCGTTTCAGATGTATCCAAGGATATCATCAAAAAAGTTACTATTGGATATATTGGTGGAGATCAAACATCAAGTCCATCAAGAGATCTTTCATACAGCGTAGAGCCTCGTGCAATCAAAAATTACACCGGAACTGTTACCACAACTCTTATTGGAGATATAGACGCTTTTGATACAACTATTTTTGTTGAGGTCGTTGATGCCTCAAGTATTGCTGCAGAGACCTACATTGTTATTGATAGTGAGGAAATGTATGTTGAATCTAAAACAGGAAATACTCTTAAAGTAAAACGAGGATCTGATAATACGGTTGTTGCACCTCATGTTGGTGGAACTCCTGTTAAGAAAATAACTGCAGCAGATGATGATCTAATTAACATTGGTGATGATTTTGGATTTAGTGGATCATGAAAATGACAAAAAAATTCGACAAATTAAACGAGGTATTTGATGTTTCCAATGAAATTGTCGAATCAGAATCTAAAATTGTAGAATCAAAAGTTGAAACAATAGCTTCTTCTGTTGAAGATATTAGGAAAGATTATGAATATACAAGGGGAAACTTGTATTCAATTATTGAAAAAGGACAAGAAGCAATTAATGGTATTCTTGAACTTGCAGCTGAGAGTGAAATGCCTAGAGCATATGAAGTTGCTGGGCAATTGATTAAAAATGTTTCTGATGCCACTGATAAGTTAATGGATCTTCAGAAAAAATTAAAAGATATTGAAGAGACAAAACAAGTTCGTGGACCTACAAACGTCACTAATGCATTATTTGTAGGATCAACCGCAGAACTTTCTAAACTTTTGAAGAATGAATTATTAGACGATAAAGATAAATAAATAGATTTAAATAAGTGAAGGTAAAATGGCAGCAGTACCTGCAGTTAATATAACAATTGATAGTGGAACTAACTTTGAAGCTACTTTTGCAATAACTTCAGAAATTGGATCTGTTATTGATTTAACTGGATACACTGCTGTTTCAAAAATTAGAAAATATCCAACTTCAACATCTTATAAAAATTTTGTGGTTGGAATAACATCATCAACTGGAAGAATAACATTATCCATGGCCTCAACCATCACCACAGATTTGGTTGAAGGTAGAAATTATTATGATATTGTCATTACATCTCCCAACAATGTTGTGTCAAAGGTTATAGAGGGGATGGCACTCGTTAGTCCAACTGTATCAGAATAATGGCAGGTTCACTTTTCTCGGATCAATATAGAGTATCAGTTTCATCTGGTGGCATTCAAGGGACACAGGGAACGACAGGGCCTGCAGGTTCGCAAGGAACTTCTGGATTTGTTGGCTCTACTGGATCTCAGGGAGCCACTGGTACTCAAGGAACTACAGGAACTCAGGGATTAAGTGGAACTGCTGTTGCTCAGGGTGCAACAGGAAGTCAAGGTACTACAGGAACTCAAGGCACGACTGGTACACAGGGGACCACTGGTTCTCAAGGAACAACAGGAACTCAGGGATCTGTAGGTATTCAGGGATCTACTGGTGCTCAAGGAATCCAAGGAACTCAAGGAACTCAAGGAATTCAAGGTTTAACTGGAGTTCAGGGAACAGAAGGAAGTTTTGGTGGTGCCTCTTTTGATTACACTTTCAGTACTGGTATTACAACTGCTGGTATTAGTACAACCACTCCAGGGGTATTCCGCTTCAATGAAACGGGAATAAGCACTGCAACATTTATTTACATTAGTTACAAAGATGATTTAAATGTTGATATTACAAATTTTCTTAATACAATTGATGATTCAACTTCGGCAATTAAAGGACATTTTACTGTCAAGGAAAAAGTAAATCCAGAGAATTTTTCTTTATTTTCAATAGTAGGACTTCATACTCATTATAATTCAGGAGGTTATTTTGCTGTTCCAGTTTTATATACCTCAGGTATTTCTACATCATTTAGTAATAATCTTGATGTCTTAGTTACATTTGCAAGGACTGGAGATAAAGGTGATACAGGTACTCAAGGAATCACAGGATCTCAAGGTGCTACAGGAACTCAAGGAACCACAGGTGCTCAAGGAACCGCAGGCACTCAAGGTGCTACAGGCACTCAGGGAACCACTGGTAGTCAAGGAATTATAGGACCTCAGGGAACCACTGGTACTCAGGGTGCTATAGGCACTCAAGGTGCAACGGGAACTCAAGGAACCACTGGTCCTCAAGGCACAACTGGTTCACAAGGTACAACAGGAACTCAAGGAACTACTGGCACTCAAGGTACTACAGGCACTCAAGGAACTCAGGGAACTCAAGGTAGGCAAGGTACTACTGGTACTCAAGGAAGTACTGGTACTCAAGGAACCACTGGTACTCAAGGAACCACTGGTACTCAAGGTACAACAGGTGTTCAGGGAATAAGTGGAACTGCTGTTGCTCAAGGAGCCACCGGTGCTCAAGGATCTACTGGTATTCAGGGTCAACAAGGTGTAGAAGGAAATACAGGTACTCAAGGTGTTCAAGGCACAGCTGGAGCAGGAACACAAGGAGCAACTGGATCTCAAGGCACTTCAGGAACTCAAGGTACAATAGGAGATACAGGATCTCAAGGCACTACAGGTACGCAAGGCACTACAGGTACGCAAGGTACAACAGGATCTGAAGGAACCACAGGCGCACAAGGTACTACAGGATCTCAAGGCACAACAGGATCTCAAGGCACAACAGGAACTCAAGGAACCACAGGCGCTCAAGGAACAGTTGGGACAACAGGAAATACTGGTACTACTGGATCTACAGGTGCTCAAGGTGCTGCTGGCACACAAGGTTCGACTGGTGTTCAAGGTTCAACAGGTGCTCAAGGCACTACAGGATCTCAAGGTACAACAGGATCTCAAGGTACAACAGGAACTCAGGGAGCAACTGGAACTCAGGGTACTGCAGGTACGCAAGGCACTACTGGTGCTCAAGGAACTACAGGATCTCAAGGTACAACAGGAACTCAAGGTACAACAGGAACTCAAGGCACTACTGGTGCTCAAGGAACACTTGGCGCTGTAGGTGGATTTTTCTTCTATACTTTTGACACTGCAAAAACTAGTAATGTTGCACCAGACAGTGAATCATTCCATTGTGATAATCCTAGCAATCAAGCGTTAGTTACAAAAATTTGGTTTGATAATACTGACGCAGCTGGATCTGATGTATCAAATCTTGTTTCTACAGTTTTTAACTCTACTGGAGCTCCAAAAGGATTTCTTAGTGTTAGAGGATCTGCTGGAACGGAAAGATGGTATCTTCAAGTTGATGGAGTAACTCTTAGAACAGGATATTATGAGTTAGATGTAACAGTATTAGTTTCTCCTGCAGATTCTATAGACGATGGTGATTTATCTGGATTCAACATTTCAAGAAATGGAAATGTTGGATCTCAAGGTATACAAGGAGTTCAAGGCACTACAGGTGCTCAAGGAACCACTGGCACTCAAGGAACTACTGGAACTCAGGGTGCAACGGGTACTCAGGGTTCTACAGGAACTCAAGGAACTACAGGTGCTCAAGGAACCACTGGTTTACAAGGCACTACAGGTGCTACTGGAACAACGGGATCTGCTGGCGCTCAAGGAGCTACTGGAACACAAGGTTCAACAGGAGTTCAAGGAACTACGGGTGCTCAAGGAACTACAGGATCTCAAGGTGCAACAGGAACTCAAGGAGCAACTGGAACACAAGGTTCAACAGGAGTTCAAGGAACCACCGGTATTCAAGGTGCAACAGGCACTCAAGGAGAGACTGGAACTCAAGGTATTCAAGGAGTTCAGGGCACTCAAGGAGTCCAAGGAACTCAAGGTGTTCAGGGTACAACAGGAAGTCAGGGAACTACAGGCACACAAGGAACCACCGGCACTCAAGGTACAACAGGAACTCAAGGAACAATTGGTGCTCAAGGAACCACTGGCACTCAGGGCACTACAGGAACTCAAGGAACAACTGGAACTCAAGGAACAACTGGAACTCAGGGTGCTACAGGTGCTCAAGGTACAACAGGAACTCAAGGAACAACAGGAACTCAAGGCACTCAAGGAACTCAAGGAGTTCAGGGCACTCAGGGTGTTCAGGGTACTCAAGGAGTTCAGGGCACTCAGGGTGTTCAGGGTACTCAAGGAGTTCAGGGCACTCAGGGTATCACTGGTCCAGTAGCTGGTTCTGCTAATCAAGTTGTTTATAAGGATAGTTCAAATAATCCTGCAGGATCTGCAAACTTAACATTTGATGGACTTAATTTATACATTGGTGGTAACTTAAGTATTGGTGGAACAGCAACTACTCTTATTGCACAGGATCTAAAAGTATTTGATAAAGAAATTACTCTCGGTATTACCACAAATGCTTTTGGGCAAGATGTTTCAGACGATACAACTGCAAATCACGGTGGTATCGCAATTGCATCGACCGAAGGATCACCATTAGTTGATCTTTCTCTTGCAGGTTTTAGCACAATTCCTGCAACCTATAAGCAGTTAATGTGGGTTGCTGCAAACTCTTATGGAGTTGGAACAACCGATGCCTGGATGTTCAACTATGCAGTTGGTATTGGTTCAACTCTTGTTCCTAATGGAGTTAGACTCTCTGCAGGAGGAATGAAAGTTACTGATTCAACTATAAGTTCTCCTCAACTTAATATAAGTGGCATTTCAACATTTGCAGGTATCACCACAATTACTGGAGCAAACTTATTCACAACACAATTAAATGTGTCTGGATTTTCCACATTTAAAGGTGGAATTGAATTTGATTCTACATTTAAAGATTTTTATGGAAACGTTGGAACAGCTGGATCTGTTCTTATTTCAACGGGAACTGGTGTAAGTTGGACATCTCCATTTGCAGCAGGTCTTCAGGGTATACAAGGAGTTCAAGGCACTCAAGGTATCCAAGGAACTCAAGGAGTTCAAGGAACTCAAGGTGTCCAAGGAACTCAAGGTGTTCAAGGAACTCAAGGTGTTCAAGGCACACAAGGAATCACTGGAGCTCAGGGTACAACAGGAAGTCAGGGAACTACAGGATCTACTGGATCTACAGGCACTCAGGGTGCAACAGGAGCACAAGGAACCACTGGAACTCAAGGAACCACTGGAACTCAAGGAGCTACTGGAACTCAAGGTACTACAGGCACTCAAGGTGCTCAAGGTATTCAAGGAACATTAGGAACCACAGGTAATAAAGGTGGAGTATCTTATACATTTAGTACAACCACCACAGATGCTGATCCTGGATTGGGAGTTATTAGATATAATAATGCTACTATAGGATCTGTAACTCAAATTTTTATTGATAACACTGACTCTAATGCCAATACTCAAACTGCTTGGTATGATACTTGGGATGATTCTACTAATACTACATCAGAAGGATATCTTTATATTACAGCGGCATCTTCTTCAGGAACAGTTGTCAATGTCTGGAATGTAGCATCAGTTGCTGCCGCTACTGGATACTATAAGATTACTGTTTCATATGTTTCTGGTTCATTACCTGTTAATGCCCAAGAATTATCAGTCTTCTTTACTAGAACTGGTGACATAGGTGTTCAAGGAATTCAAGGTATACAAGGTGTTCAAGGTACTCAAGGAGTCCAAGGAACTCAAGGAGTTCAGGGTACTACAGGCGCTCAAGGACTTCAAGGTATCACTGGTTCTACAGGATCTACTGGATCTACAGGTGCTCAAGGAGCTACTGGAACTCTGGGTGCAACTGGTGCTCAAGGGACCACAGGCGCACAAGGTACTCAAGGTACTACAGGAACACAAGGTATTACAGGAACTCAAGGAGCTACTGGAACTCAAGGTGCAACTGGTGCTCAAGGTACTACAGGTACACAAGGCACTCAAGGCACTCAAGGTATTCAAGGAACATTAGGAACCACAGGTAATAAAGGTGGAGTTCCCTATACGTTCAGTACAACCACCACAGATGCTGATCCCGGAACTGGCGTCATCAGGTATAATCATGCTACTATAGGACTTGCAACTCAGATATTCATTGATAATACTGATTCCAACTCTAATACTCAAACTGCTTGGTATGAAACTTGGGATGACTCCACAAATACTACATCCGAAGGTTATCTTTATATCACATCAGCATCTTCGTCTGGAACTGCAGTTAATGTGTGGAATGTAACTGCAGTAACAGCAGCAACTGGGTATTATAAAATTACTGTCACTTATGTTTCTGGTTCATTACCCACTAATAATGAAGCGTTAGCAGTTAACTTTAGTAGAACTGGCGATAGAGGAACGCAAGGGATTCAAGGAGTTCAAGGAACCACAGGTGCTCAAGGTACAACAGGAACTCAAGGAACCACTGGTACTCAGGGTGCTACAGGATCTCAAGGCACCACAGGCATTCAAGGAGCAACTGGAGCTCAAGGAACCACAGGTACACAAGGTACAACGGGTACACAAGGTACTACTGGTACTCAAGGAACCACTGGTGCCACGGGAACCACAGGATCAAATGGAGCTCAAGGAGCTGCAGGAACCAATGGATCTCAAGGTGCAACTGGTGCTACGGGAGGTGCTGGTTCAACAGGCGCTCAAGGTGCAACTGGTGCTACAGGAGGTGCTGGTTCAACAGGCGCTCAAGGTGCTCAAGGTAGACAAGGAACCACAGGAACAGGAACTCAGGGTACTACAGGCACTCAAGGTTCTACTGGATCAACAGGGGCTCAAGGTTCTACTGCAGGAACTGCAACTAATTTAAGTGGTGGTAACTTAACAAATTATGCGGATACAACTTATGCGTTTGGTAACACCGGAACAGCGCCAACTCTTGCATTATCTAATGGAAACTTTGTTACAGCAACATTAACTGGAAATGCTACTTGGGCATTCTCCTTAACTGGATGTCCATCTGGTGCATTCTCGTTTACATTACACCTAACAAATGATGGAACCGCAGGTAGATCAGTTACTTGGCCACCTGCTGTTGTTTGGCCAAATGGAACCGTACCAACAAGAACTACAACTGCAAACAAAGCAGACGTATATACTTTCTATACTCTTAATGGTGGTACAACTTGGTATGGAAATCTTTCCATCTATAATTACTGATAAATAAAGAAAAAGTTTATTATGAATTTTGTAAAACATTCTCTAAATTATGGTGGATTAATTCGCCCATTAATAATACAAACAGAAACTACTAATGGTACTGGATTGTTTAATCCATCAATTATTGTAGTAGATGATAAATTACTATTAAATATAAGGCACTGTCAATATACACTGTATCACTCAGAACTCAATAAATATGAGCACCAATACGGTCCTCTTGTCTATTTAAATCCAGAAAATGATATTTCTTTAACAACTACAAATTATATCTGCGAACTTGATGATGATTTTAATATATCATATTTTGCAAAAGTAAATACTTCAAAATTTGATAAACCCCCATTGTGGGAATTTGTTGGACTTGAAGATGCAAGACTAGTACATTGGAATGATAAATTTTATCTCACTGGTGTTCGTAGAGACACAACTCCACATGGACAAGGAAGAATGGAGTTGAGTGAAATTGAACTCACGGGGACTGAGATAAATGAAATTAAAAGAATAAGAATACCAGCTCCAGGAAATGATGGTTCTTATTGTGAAAAAAATTGGATGCCAATTTTAGATAAACCTTTTCATTTTGTAAAATGGACAAATCCAACAGAAGTGGTAAAATTCGATATTAAAACTCATACATGTGAAACTGTTTTTCTTGGTGAATACAAAAAACTACCTAATGATCTAAGAGGTGGGTCACAGGTTATACCATTTAAAAATGGGTATCTAACATTGAATCATGAAACAGATTTATATCAAAGTGAAGCAGGAAGAAAAGACGCAACTTATCGGCATCGATTTACATATTGGGATAAAGACTGGAATATTTTAAAATTTTCCAAACTATTTTCATTTATGAATGCAAAAATTGAATTTGCTTGTGGAATGGCAGAGTATAAAAATGATATTTTAATAACCTTTGGTTTACAAGATAATGCAGCGTATGTATTAAAAACACCAATTTCTGTTATAGAGGAGATGTTAAATGATTGAAATTCTTTATCAGTATATAAGTGATACTGAAAATCCCGAATATAATTATCTACTTGCAAGAGAGTATCATAAAATAAATCAAACCTCAGCTGCAATTTCGTTCTACTTAAGATGTGCTGATAGAACAGAAGATAAAGTTTTGGCATATGAATGCTTACTTCTCATGTATTTCTGCTTTGCGTCACAAAGAAATAGACAGTATACTGAAAAAGGTTTATTAGAAAAAGCGATATCAATTTTACCAAAAAGACCTGAAGCATATTTTCTTCTAAGTCGATATCATGAATGGAGAAATGAATACGCTGAGTCTTACACTATTGCAGAAATCGCATTAAACATTTGTGATTTTGATTCTAAGCCACTTAGAGAAAACTGTGAGTACTATGGAAAATATCTTTTGATATTTGAAAAAGCAGTATCTGGTTGGTGGTGGGGTAAATCGATGGAATGCAGAGAATTATTCCATCTTCTTGCTGATGAGTATTATGATCAGATGGATGAAACTCATAAAAAATGTGTAGAGAATAATTTATGCAGACTTGGATGCGGTCCAGAGTCTTTTGCATTCACTTATTACAATAAAGAAAATCATCATTTACTTAGACATAAATTTTTAGGATCAGAATTAATTGAAAAAAATCATTCCCAAGTTTATCAAGATATGTTTATTCTCTCCGTTTTAGATGGAAAGAAAAATGGAACTTTCTTAGAAATTGGTGGAGCAAAACCTTATCTTGGTAATAATACAGCATTATTGGAAGAACAATTTGGTTGGACAGGAGTAAGTATTGAATTCAATCAAGATTTTGTAAATGAATATTCTGTCGCAAGAAAGACTAAGGTTCTTTGCACAGATGCTCTTCAAATAGATTATAAAAATCTACTTGAAGAAAATTATGATTCTAAAGTTATTGATTATTTGCAATTGGATATTGAACCCGCAAGAAATACTTATAAGTGTATGTTGCGATTACCCTTTGACGAATATAAATTTGCGGTAATAACTTATGAACATGATTATTATGTTGATATAACTAAATCATATAGAGAAAAATCTAGAGAATTTTTAAAGAGCAAAGGATATCTTCTGGTGGTAAATGATATATCTCCAGATGGAGTTAGTAATTTTGAAGATTGGTGGGTTCATCCAGAATTAATTGATAAAAAATTAATTGAAAAAATGTTATGTAGGAGTGATTCAACTCATAAGGCAGAGGATTATATGTTAACTCCAACTCAAGAAAATAACATGTCAATCAATAAATCTTCAAAAAATACTTGTTGGATTGTTGATAATTTTTATGAAAATCCTGATGAAATTCGTAAGTTTGCATTAGAACAAACTTATGTTGAAGGAGGATTTGGAAGAGGATTCATAGGTAGAAGAACTGAAAGGCAATTTCTCTTTCCAGAATTGAAAGAGAAATTTGAAGAAATTATTGGAAAAAAAATTACTAAATGGGAAGATCATGGGATGAATGGTAGATTCCAAATTGCTTGGTCTGGAGAGCCACTAGTTTATCATTGTGATAGTCAAAAATGGGGAGGAATGTTATACCTTACTCCAGAAGCTCCATATCAATGTGGAACTACTTTATATGCACATAAACAAACGAGAGCAAGAACCTACTATGACAAAGGGTGGGATGCTGCTTGGACGGATATACCAGGTGATCCTCATTTAGACGGAACATCATTTGAACCAGTAGATGTTTTAGGGAATGTTTACAATCGTCTTGTGATTTTTGATGCGAGTTGTATTCACTCAGCTTCTGAGTATTTTGGAACCGTGAAAGAAAATGCGAGATTATGGCAGATGTTCTTCTTTGACACAGAATTATAAATAGAAAAAAGTATTGTTTATAATGTCTCAATTCAAATCTCATAAAACAGTTGAACAAATTGCAAAGAAACATCGTATTGATGTTTCTTTCATTCAAAAGCAACTTGATATGGGAGAACCAATTGAGCATGAGCATACTAAAGATCATGAACTTGCAAAAGACATTGCTCTTCAACATCTAGATGAAATTCCAGATTACTACACTCGTTTGAAAAAAATGGAAGCAGATGCTAAAAGGCATCATAAAAAATTTAAAGATGTAAAAGAAGAAAATAAATCTGGAGATAGTTCTCTTCATGATTGGTTTTCAAAATCAAAGTCTTCTGATGGAAAACCTGGATGGGTTCAGTTAGGTGGAAAATATGCAGGTAAGCCTTGTGCGAAACAACCAGGACAAACAACAAAACCAAAGTGTGGATCAAGTAAAATGAAGAGAAACTTATCAAAAAGCGAAGAAGAATCGGCATTTCGTCGTAAGAATCGTAAAGATCCAAATCCAGAAAGAAGTGGAAAAGCAATCAATGTTGCTACAGAAGCCTTTGTTGATCCAGAACAAGGTGAAGCACCTAGCGGAAGATCTCCTTTACAGAACGTATCTGATCATCCAAAAGCATCTGTAAGAAAAAAAGCAGTTGGTGCATTCAAAAAGCAGATGGGTAAAGAATATGGTGGAACTTGGAAATCAAGAACAAAAGATCCAGTTGATGAAGCATGTTGGTCTGGTTATAAGCAAGTTGGAATGAAGAAGAAAGGTAAGAAGATTGTTCCAAATTGTGTTCCTGTGAGTGAAGATCATAAGGAGATCGCATCTGGAAAGATGAAGGATGATGAAGGATATATGGCAATGGTAGAGTTCGATCAAATCGAAAGAGCTGTTGCAATGCTGAGAAAGCATATTACAAAAGGAGATCAACAAATTCCTGCTTGGGTTCAATCAAAAATCACTAGAGCAGCAGATTTTATTGATACCGCTGCAGAGTATATGTCAAGCGATGAATCATTAAAGGAAGAAGAGGGTAAGAAAGATGCTTGCTATCATAAAGTAAAGTCAAGATATAAAGTTTGGCCAAGTGCATATGCATCTGGAGCACTCGTTAAGTGTCGCAAAAAAGGTGCTTCGAATTGGGGTAGTAAGTCTGAATCAAATACGTATCTTCCAGATTGGGAAGGACCAATTAATGATGGTGAAAAAAGATATTGTCCAAAATGCCAAAAAGAAGAGCATTCTTTTGAATGCAAGTATGGACCAAAATTCTGGTCGCTGTACTCTACTCCAATTGCATTAACTTCAAACCAAATGAAGTATGATATTGCACAACTTCATCCAGCAAATGAAGAGTTTTCTGAAGCGGTTAAAATTCCTGCAATTTATGGAAATGTATTGTCAATCATTCTGACCTGGCGTGGAAAATCTTACATGGCAAAGATGTTCTTTCCAAATGCCAAAATGCCAACCAGAAGGGAAGTTAAAGATCAAATTGATAAAGTTTATCCAGGTTCAACTGTTCTTTCTTATGAGATATCTAAAGTACAACCTGGAGAGCCGCTGATTCAAGTTACGGAAGCAGTTGGAGCATGGCAACGTAAAGAAGGAAAGAACAAAGCAGGTGGACTCAATGAAAAAGGACGTAAGTCTTATGAGCGTGAGAATCCTGGAAGCGACCTTAAGGCACCTTCAAAAAAGGTTGGAAATCCCCGCAGAGCATCATTCTGTGCAAGAATGAAAGGTATGAAGAGAAAACTAACTTCTGCAAAAACTGCAAACGATCCAAATTCAAGAATCAACAAGTCACTTAGATCCTGGAACTGCTGATATTTTATGGTAAATGATGTATATCTTGGTAATCCACTATTAAAGAAAGCTAATACTCCAATTGAATTTACCGAAGAGCAAATTCTTGAATTTGTTCGATGCAAAAATGATCCGGTTTATTTTGCAAAGAATTATGTAAA
>SXGQ01095063.1_pt1 | contig 39186 bp, 40 predicted proteins | sample 3178371 | NCBI WGS metagenome assembly SXGQ01 (sample SAMN11356859, study PRJNA531348) | freshwater metagenome | isolation source: freshwater sample F1-20 | place: China: Fuxian Lake, Yuxi | collected 2017-12-25
AGTCAGAGAGTGGTGGTGGCCACCCAAGAAAAATTTATTTCAATAAGCAAACTGCTTTGGATGAGGTAAAAAGACTAAATATTAATGAATTTAAAAACACAGATATTTCATTATATAGTTATGAGATTGAAGATATCTGTGAAAATCCTGAAGAACTTTTAGATTTTTGTAAAAGTCTAATAGAAAAATACGGAGAAATACCTTCTGAGAATAATTTTGACTCACCAGATGAATATAGATTACATCCAAATGCCAATGATGAGGAGTCTGAGAAATACATGGATATGGTTTATATTTCTTTCTATGAACTATCTGAAGCAGATTTCGATGAACAAGATATTAGAGACTCGAAGCTTTCAATTCTAATATAGCTTAAAAAAGAACTCCCCATAATAATATATAGATTATGGGGATTTTTTCTTTTAACAACTTTTTAGCGGAAAAGCTTGGTGTATCCGAATCATCACTTATATTTAGTGATATCCTTTTTATTAGAACTAAATCTTTCTTTAAAGATTTTATAAAATCTGATGAAAAACAACTAAATCAAATTGATGTAATTGGATACAGAATGCTTAATCAAAGTCTAAACACATCAAACAGAGAACTATATGGTAAGTTTCCAGTCATAACTTTTGAACTTAATCTAAATTTCAATAAACTAAGTGACAAGGAATGGGAAAAGAAGTATCCAGGGTTAGACCAAAAATTAGCCACCGGTGGTCAAGCATCCTTTTTTGGAAACAAAAATTGGTCTGGTTATTCGAAAATTGTAAGTCCAATAAAGCAAATAACAGACCATGGAATTATTGTAAACTTAGGCGTATCTATTGACTCTAATAGTCAATTCGACTTGAGTAGTAACGAGGATTTATCAGAGCTTCATGATGATATTTATTCAACAATATATCATGAATTAAATCATTGTTATGAGAATTATATAAGAACTATTAAGTATAAAAGTGTTGTTAGGCCAGAATTAAGAAGTTTTGATACTACATTATCCTTTACTGGTGAAAATATTTGGAAATTTCCTAAATTCATCTGGAGATTCTGGAATAAATTTAATTACTATTTATATATCTCTGAATACCACGAGACGAGAGCCAATGTGCAAGAAATCTTTTATTTCATAAAGGAATATCCTGAAAAAAATCTGAAAGAATTTAAGATATATGACATAGCTGATAAAATGGAGAAATTTGACCATGAAAAATTCTACAATGAATTTTTAGAACATATATCTACACATGAACCATATAAAGGAAGTGAAAAGATAGTTGCTGATAGATTTAAAGAAATGTGGATAAGAACTTATGAAAAAGAGTGCAAAAATCAGAATGTTCAACCTCTAATTAGTTTCAAGACTTTGAGAAGTATGAGTTGTTTAGAATTTCTGAAATTTTGGCAAAAAAGAATAAATAAAGCCGGACAAATTATTAAAAGGAAGGCTCACAATATAAAAGCAAGCTTATGAAAAAATTTACGAAAATAGTAGAGAATCAGTCTATTGAAAAAACTTATGAGGTATCAGTCGAGCTGAAATTATTAGTAAAAGCTGAAAATGAAGGAGAAGCTGGTTATTTAAGTGATTCTATTTTAGGGTCTATTAAAGAGCAATCAGATTTTACAATTCTAAATATTGAGGAAAAAAAGATAATGATTTAGATTTAGAATCTAATATATAAAAAAAATTAAAAATTAAAATGAAAAGATTTACAGATTTTCAGTCAAAAACTAAAAGAATTAATGAGCAGGAAATAACTTTGCAAAAAAATACTGAAGAGACTACTACAAAACAAGTTCAGCCAGAACCACAACCAAATAATAGTGAGTCAACTCCTGTAAAATTCTTTTCAAAACTATTTGAAGCGAGACAAATGGCTCACATATTTCACTTACAATTAAAAGCTGAAATGGGTTCTGGATGGGAGCACGATGCACTGAACACTTTTTATGATAACTTGTTAGAATTTGTAGATGATTTAATTGAAACATACCAAGGTCAATATGGAATTATTGAAGGATATGAGATTATAGATCCATCAGCAACAACTCAGATGAAGTCTTTGGATTATCTAAAACAAACAGTGGACTTTATAAGGAATGAAAGAAAATGTATTAACTCAGATGATACACATTTGCACAATGTAATTGATGAAGTAGTTGCCTTATTCTACAAAACAATTTATAAACTAACTAACTTGAAATAATAAAAAAAAACCTCGATTAATCGAGGTTTTTTTATTTAATAGATAAACTTACGACCAGATTCTTGATAATCTTTCATATTGTTGACAACATTATCTATTTTATCAAGAGAATCTGAAAATTGTCCTTTTATAATTTGCAAATTAGAAACAGAATCATCTATCTGATCATTTTTAGATTTTGACTTATCTTGGAAGTTACCTAATTCATTTATAAGAGAATCAATTATTTCAGTCTTTTCGTTTATGTATGAACTTAATTCAGATAAACTAGCAATAATTTCGTTAACTCTTTCTGAAGATAAATCTTCAACATTCTCGTTAAACTTTCTAATTCTCATATAATGATAATAAATTTTAATATATATTAAGATGAAAAAGAGAAATAAAAATCTTATTTTAGAGTTTTCAGAATTTAATTTACAAAGATTAAATCCAGATTCAGTTCAAGCTTCCGTACATGTTGACGATCCATCTTTATCAATTAATGCATTTGATAAGCACGAAGATATTGTAAGAAACGCTATATCCAAACTAGGTGTTTTATCTAAGGCTTTACAACAAACAACCGCTTATAAATCTTTAAAATCCAAATTATCTCTAGATGACCAATTTATTTCAAATTTAAAAGTTATAAGAATAGTAAAATCCACATCATATAAATATGATGTTTATATATCATTCAGAGTTTCAGAAGAAGAATATTGGGGTGTTATAACTGATATAATAAATCAACCAGAATTAAAATCAGAAATATTCAAAGATTATAATCTACTTCAAACAAAAGAATGGATTATAAAAATAAAAGGATTTATTGTTAAATCTGTGAGAAATTGGCTTAAACCACAATTTGGTTTTTTTAAACTAGTATCAGATGAAATAATTTGTTACTCTAATGAGACAGGTAAGCTATTAAAATTACCTAAAAATTCAAAGGTAGAAGTGCTAAAGTCTTATGATGATAAGATTATAATCTCATTTCAAAATGATCAATACACTTTGACTGGAGATAATTTCATCTATTTTAATTGGTGGTTTGAAGAAATTAAAAATTAATGACCTCTAGCAGTATTAATAGTAGCTGTAAAAGAGACTACTGATGCTCCAGATGTTGGAGTTGCCGAACCTACTTGCATCGATATCTGGTTAAGTGATGAGTATACAAAATTTCCACTGTTACCTATATTAGCTGATGATGAGCTTGAGACTGTAGACAATACTACACCAGTAGCTGCGGCACCACCAGTATTTTGAGCGGTAACTACTCCACCGCTATTGACGGTATACTGTGCGAATAATTTCTTACTAACAAACTGTCTTGGAGAATCAATTGAGGTTACAAAAGTTGCCTCGATTGAAACCTGAGAATTACTTGGTACTAGTAAGGTATCTACAGTATAAGTGCCGTTTGTAACCCAAGTAACAAGTTTAGTACCTCTAACTACTCTTGAACCACCACCACCATTCGCAGATGTAATTGTATTAAAATTCTCACCATTTGAATTTGAATACATAATATACTGATTAGAATTTAGCCTATGTCTTGAATTACCATTTGAAAATACAAATAAAAATGGGTTATCACTTGTTCTCGTTGCAAAATATGGATAGGCAGCTGAGTTTAAACCTACGTGAAATCCACTATTGTTACCTGTTCCTGAAGTAGTACCATTTGTTAATTGTATTATAGTAGCATTTCCAGTGTTACTGTCTATGTGTAAATTTCTTTGAGGTACTGTTATGTTGTTTGCGGCAGATAGTAATAAACCATTAGCCCCGAATATCGCTCTTTGAACACCGGCAATCGAAACCCCTATAGTATTAGAAGCTGGATGATAAAAACCATTCTGGTCATTATACCACCAAGTGTAGTCAGGGGTAGTAGGAGTTGAATAAGCATTGTTAGCTCTTATTAGTGCCGCAGACCCAGATGTGCCATCCCAGTTAAAATTTGTATTTTTAGTAATCTTTACTGAACCGGTATTAATTGTACCAGGGTATAGTAATAAAGTATAGTCATCACTAATTGTGTCTGATGATGCAATTGGTGGATTTGCGGCTCCATTGATTCTTTGCCCAAACCAAATTTCACCATTTGACCTAAATTTTATTATACCCGAACCTACACTTGAATCAAAATATTGGTCAGTACCATTGTTGTACCAATTTGAACCAATTATATTATTACTAGCACCTTTGTGTATCACAAATGGTGGTGAAGATGTATTTGCAGAATTTACTTGAAAAACTTCCTGAACAGTTGTACCATTTGTGTTTATTCCAACTTTTGCAAGATAGTTATTAGTGACATTAGTTATAAAAATATTTGAAAATGTTAATCCTGTAGATGATGACCATTTAGATAAATAATTAGTTTGACCAGCACCCGAAACATCAGCAGCACCCCAAGCATTATTTGCACTGTTCCACACGTAAGTTCTTCTATCTGATGTATCAAATACTAAAAGACCATCATATTTATAGGTAATCGCATTTCTACCTGCACTGCCATTAGCAACTATTCTCTTATCTATTGGTAAACCTATATTTACTGAAAATTGATCTTGTATATTAATCATAGTTAAAAATTAAATTTATATAATTGAGTTGGAGATGTACTCTCTATAGTTTTTCTATAAATATAATACTGTCTAGCACTCCAAAATCCATTAGGACTATCAACAGATGCAATAGAGTAAGTCCAAACGCTAGTAGAATTATGTGTATACTCTGTGTAGCTATTTCCATCAAGAATACTTGATAATGTACCATACAAACTTGGATACATAAAATGTTGATAACCAGTACCATTGACAAAAACACTTTGACTACCTCGTGTATCAATTCTTTTCACTATTTTAGAAGCGGCATAGTCTGAACCGAGAGCATATGTTTGTATATTACCAGCCACCCCTGATGCGGTTACTGAAAAACCATAAAAATAAGGCCAAACTAGTTCGAAAAATGTAGAATATGTAGAGGATAAAGTACCGTCACTTGGTCGAGAAGAGAAAGTAAATACACTCTTATCAGTATAAGAAGATATCTGAGATCCATTTATACCAATGGAATATGGTCCAAAAGTTGAAGTAACAAGTCCACTACCAGACAAAGTAAGTACAGGAAAACCACCAGATGGTGAAAATGCAGTGCTCTGTCTTATCAATGATATGGTATTTGAGGTAATGTTATTTGTCTTTTTTGTTAATATAATAGTGTAGCTAATTGTAATCGCGGCACTACCAGATGGCGTATGTTTTCTTTCTAATGTATTGTTATCATTAAGAGTTGTATTGATAACTACTATAGCAGCAGGAGGTAGGTTAGGATATAACATTGATTCAATCATTTGAATCAATGGAACATTACTGAATGTTGACCCAAGAGCTATACCACCAAAAGTCGCAATAGTTGGACTTGAGTTGCTATACTCTAAATTAAATCCATTAACAGTCACCGGGCTTCCTAAAATCGTAGTTGCACTACCAGCACTACCAAGTGTACCACCACCAGCAGTATATTTCACCAATTCTAAACTCGATCCTGCCCTGACAGCTAAAAATAATGTAGTACTGTTTGATGAGGATGCAGTAGTAGGACTTGCCAAAACATCTGATATATAACTTGGACTTGGCCAAGTAAGATTATTCAATGATAGACTTGCTGAGAATCCACTACGGATATTTATTGTGCCATATGTGGCGGGGTTTACAAGTTGAAGTGATATCATCGATGGTGATGATACATAAACTGCTTGAATATAAGGACCTGATGCAAATAAATTACTTGAAGGTGTACCAGCTAAAAAAGTCATTCTTGTATCCTGTCTGGGTGCTGAGTCGGACCTAAAATTATAAACAAAAATGTCACTATCACTTGAATTAAGTAACATTGATGACATAACTGATGTGGATGATAATTCTTTTTTACCTAAAAGAAGTTTTATATCCTTTACATCATTTCTATCCACCCCAATATATGAAGTAGAACCATCGGAAGTATATCTAATAACCGAACTTTCCCAAGTAGAGACTACAGCATCTCTAACATCTCTCGGTGTAATCTCTTTTGAAGTATTATCTGGTAATAAAGAAAGTACTGATGTTATGTCCGTTACCGAATGTGCTTCATTACTAGTTGCCGCACTAAAGGTATATGTTTGAGGTGTATAAGACATTAAAAGATTTAAAATTTTATTATATATATTAAATCTTTTACCTTTTTAAGTAGAATTCTTATTAATCTTCAAATAAGAATTCTATTTTTGCAAGGTCTTTAATCTTAATCGTCTTCAATTGAAGTTCTTCAAAATTAATTTTATCAAACGGTATTTCATTCTCTATGTTTAGAAGGTCCGACATCTCTTTACTAAAAGCATCAACATCTGTTATCATAACGGCGTCATTTATAATGTTACCTTCATCATCTTTTGGTCTTTCAACCTCACCATTTTGATCTTTTCTTGTCCATTTTTCAAAAATCTTTTTTTCAGCCTCAACTTTAGATTCAACAATAGATGAAATAAATTTTACAACTTTCATTATTTTGAATGCCACCGCTGCATTTATATCTTGTTCTATTAAATTATTAAGTGACTGTAAAGCCTCGTTTGATAATTGAGAATTTCTAACTTTAAAAGACATATGAATTTTTTATTTTTTATAGGTTATACTCTTGTTTTTGTTTAAAAGATTCTATTCTGTTTTTTGATATTTCATAATAATTTTTATCTCTTTCTACACAAACAAACTTTCTTTTAGTCTCTAAACAAGCTATAGCAGTTGTTGATGTACCTGCGAATGTATCTAATACAATACTTCCTTCATTAGAGTGTTTGAGAATCAAATTTTTAATCAATCCAAGAGGTTTTTGTGTTGGATGTTCTAATCTTTCCTTACCGTGACAAAGAGGAAAATTATAAATTCCATTGTCATATTCAGAATTAAAAATTGGATTTTTATCTTTTATAAATGAAAAAAAATATTCTGAACAATTTGATAAATAATTTGTTTTAGAATTTACAGGAACTGGATTATTTTTCAACCATTGACCAACTCTTGGTTGTTTAAATTTCGATTTTATCGCAACTTCTTTGATCAACCCAGATTTCCAAATATCATAAAATATTATTAATGTACCACCTTTCTTCAAAACTCTATAATATTCTTTAAAAAGTGTATCTAAATCCAATTCAGTGTCCCAATATCCAAAATCAATTGATATCTGAGTAAATTTTGATAATTTACCTGAACTAAATCCTGATTTTTTAGAAATATCATAAGGTGGATCCGTAAGAATTAAGTCAATACAATTATCTTCTACAGTCTTCAAATAATTAAAACAATCATCAAAAATTAACACTTATATGATACAATTTTAATTATATATACTACTACATGAGGCTTCTATTAGAATTCAAAAATTATAGTGACTTATCTTTTGTTAAAGATACTGTGAATGATGTTATATTATCAGAAATTGAAGAGTCAATTAATCCAGTAATTCACCAATCAATTATAACAATATCAGATCGTGAAATAACTTGTCATGATTTAATCAGAAGTGAATACAACAATAGCGAATTGGACTTCAAAAGTTACTTAGTAGCATTTAATGTAAGAATTGAAAAAGACCAATTTGATAGTATATCACCAAGAGTTGAATCTATATTATCTTTAGAATTTGATGATAGAATAAAATGCATCTCACTACAATCTTTTCCAATAAATGAGTTTGTTATTTGTAATGAATCGGATTATCAGATATTACAATCTGTTTGTAAATTTGAATACTCAATAGAAGATGAAATTTATGAAATAAATGATAATCCATACACATCATCGGTAGATTTAACTACAGATCAGAATGAAAACTATGAAGGTGTTACGATTTGGATAAGAAAGTATTTAAGTAAACTCGGAGTAAATTTAACATTAATTAGAGAAAAAATTGAATCTAATTATTTAAACTACACAATATCAACAGAATTCTTTTTCAACAGCTCGAGAAACTTAAATGGAAGGTGGATACAAACTTTAAATTTAGATAAACCAGATGGTCAATATAAAACTGATGTGAATGTAAGAACTTGGATGAGAGATAACTTACCAATTCACTATGATACTTTAAATAATCTTAGGAAGATTAGAGATAAGATAGAATCTATGAATCTATCATTTAAATTAGACCTATACGAAGATGCAAATGTGGAAGCTGAGAGATTTTTGAAGATGATTTTTGATAAAGTTTTACCTATTTTTGAAACTGAGGAAACAAAGAGAGTCTCTGAATTATACAATCAGTTCAGAAAACTAGAAGAGTATAAAATAGATGCAGAGTGGCAACATCAAGGAAACTATTTTTATTTATTTGATATAAATTATCAAGGTAAACATTATATAATACACACTAAATATGATGTGAAAAGAAATTTAGTTCAGATTGAACTAAAAGATAAAAAAATATTTGATGAGGTACCAATAGATGAATTTTCACATACCATTTATCTAATACTTCAAGAAAATTAAATAGTAAATTAATGAATTTAATATCAATTATTAAAGGAATTTTAAATGTTCAAAAAAGAATTGATGTTTCTATTTTACCATCACGAGGACTTTTTTATAAGGATGACTTTGAAATCTATATAAAAAAAGCCTCACTAGAGGATGTTATAGAATATGAACATAACTATGATATAGAAGATTTAGGAAAAGTAATAGTAAGATTAAAAAAGATTGTAGAAAAAAATATTTCATTTTCTAAAGGATATGAATATAATAATATAAAAAGTATAGACATAGTTTTTTTATTTTTAGAAATTGTGAAATTCACAAATAATAAACCAATAACTCTGTCATTTTTTAATGAATTTATAGGTAAAAATGAGGATATTCAATTTGAATCTTCAACATTTAATTATGCAGAACTTAACGATGATATAAAATCAAAATATAATCCTGACAATAAGGAATTTAACTTTGAAGGTTATAGATACTCACCACCATCAATAGGAATAGAAAACTCATTAACTCAATTTTTAATTCATAAATCAAAGATACCTGGTTCTGAAAAATATAATACATTTTCATATGATTTTTTATATTTTCTGGGTCATAAATCAAACTTATCATTTGATGAAATTGAAAATCTGATACAAATATTTAACTTCGACATTGAGGAAGAGGATAAGAAAAAGATAAGACAAATTGTTAAAAGACTTTCAGTGATAGGTAGATATTCTCTAAAAAAAGATTCTCAAATAATTGATGTGACTGCTAAAATAGATTTAGCAAAAATTTGGAAATAATCTCAATCTGAATTTTTACTATATAATAGTATGAAAATTCTTAATTGGTCTAAATTTTTTGAATCAAAAACTATTTACTTTGAAGATAGTGAAGAATTCTTCTCTGTTCAAGATAAACATAAACTATCTGACTCAGTGATTAAAGACTATTTTACAGATCTTGTCGATGATGGATTTGAGATTCAAATAGCTGTTGAGATGAAAGCTCAAAGTAAAATAGAAGATGTTGAAATGAGTGCTGATGGAATTAGACTTTCATATTTAATCAATCTTTCAAAAAAAGTGAATAATCCCAATGAAACAGCAAAATATAACATAAACCTGAAGAAATATTCAGACTTTATAGAACTACAATCAAATTACATAAAAATATTCGATGATTGTTGTGATAGAATATGCAAATCTGAAGATTTAAATTTAAATACTAAATTCATATTAAACATACCTTTCTGGGGAGCAGGTGGTTCAAACAAAGAATTAGATGATTTCAAACTATCAGCTAGATTCTATAGTTATGTATCAACAAATGATCTTATTGAAGCAAGAAAGAAATTTGAAAGCACTGATAGTCCCATAAAACAAGCCTATGATAAAATATCTAAGATGCTAAAAGATAAAGGAGTATTAGAAGCTGAAAGATTAATAGACACACAAGATGTGGAAGAACAAGGATTTATTATGTTTGGATTTTTAACAAATGATGAGATAATAGTTCTTGCTGACTTTCATTATGAAAATCCACAAACCAGTAAAGATGGACTAGTAATTCACTATGAAGAAATCGAGAGAGCCGTCAGATACTATAAAGATGGATACTGTAGTGATTACTTAACTATGTAGAAAATGAGTATAATGAAAAAACCTCTGATAAATCAGAGGTTTTATTTTTTATAGTTGAATATCATCAATCATTTTTAATAATTGATTCTTATCTGTTTCAAGCCACTTCATAATATCAAAAACTTTATCACTGAAACCAGCTAAAGCGAAGACATTATTTTCTGGAAGCTGCATTGTACCAAGACCAGCTAAATCCCAAGAATAAACATAAGGACTGCAATTGAACTTCTTCTTATAAAGATTAAATTCAGATGCTGGTGATGTGTGTCCAATCCAACCTTGCATATCACTCAATATAATAAATCTATCATATTTTTTATTCGCTTTTAAGAATATATCTTTGAAGTTAGTACCACCACCTGAGAATCTAAAACTATTTCTAATAGTTAGAATTGAATCCATTGGATTGTATGATTTATAATTAGCATTTGTAGCAAAAGTCATAACATCACAGTTATTAGCCTTTGCTATCATACCACCAAACAAAGATGCTATTTCTGATGGTCTACCACCCATAGAACCAGAGACATCAATAACTACTAAAGTCTCACCATCAAATTTAGGTATATTGATAGCGGATATATCTAAAGCTTGATGCAAAGCAGTCATTACTTTTCTGACCTCAGTTGAATATCCTAATTTAGAAATTTCCTCATAAGCTGTTGAAAATCTAAATGGAAGAATACGACTTGATTGAATCATTCTTTCATCTGTCAAAATATCACAAGCTAAATCAACAAATTGTGGAGCTTGACTAATTATATTTCTCAAGTTTCTTAAAAGTGCAAAATAGCCAATCTTTCTTGTTGTAAGAAGTTCTGCCCAAGCATCTGCTTTTAGCTGAGATAGTTCTTGTTCATTAGAGGCGTCTTGACCAGCCTTTGATAACTTAGATTCCCAAGTATCAGTTGATTTTAAATTACCGCTCACTAACTTTGAAAGAGCATCTCTGTTAGAGGATGTTGGAACCGGGTGTACCAAGTTAACAATATCTACTAGTTTTACTTCTTTATTTTCACTTTTATATTTAGCAATCTGGTAATTATCAAATCTATCAAACGCTGAAGCAAACCCCTTCTTTAAGGAATTAGGAAATTTTGGTTTAGACTTATCAGTCTTATTATCAAGATAATAAGACATTATCTCTGTCATGTCATCTACACGAACTACAACTTTATCATAAAAGTCTTTTGACCACTCCTGACCACTCAATCTTGATGTGAGTTCACCTGCAAGAGCGTGTGTAATACTTCTCATACCAAATTTATCACGAGCAAAAATCGCGGATTTAGCTGCAAACTTTGGATCTACTTTTGACAAAAGTTGTTTAAGTCTATCTATTGTCTCATCAGATGAACGATAAAATTGGTCACTAACAAACGATGTTAGAAGAACTGAAACCAATTCTAATTCATTTGATTGTTTATAAGATTGTCCACCAGCTAAATTAGTTATTAGTGTCTTTTGTTTTGGAACTGTTGAGTTAAATTTTGACATATATTTTAAGTTTAATTTATTCAAAAAAAAGACCAGATTCACTATTGAATCTGGTCGTGATATATAAATGTCGCAAACAAGTAAATCTAGACTGAGATGTCATCCGGACCTCATCCAGAGGTCTGGGACCGATATTCTTTAGGATTTACATCTTATCCTATCCTTTTATTTACAAGAAGTGATAAATTCTTGAACCCATTAAGTGAATTACTCTATCCTTTTTTGCGGTTGGTTTATTTGTTCCCCAACGCCCGATTGCTTGGATAAACTTTCGGTTTTTCTGCGTTATTAATTGAATTGTATTTCGAAGTAACTCAATCTATCGCTATGTTTGCTATTAACATTCAATATATAATGACCAGAGATAGTCTTTCAAGAGTGTTTTTCTTAACCTTTTACGAAGTAACTCTCAAAATCACTACTGGATTATTTTTGATTGTTTATCTTTTATAATTGAAAAATAAAAAGTTTAAAACAGTGTTTAAATTTTTATAAATTTTCAATTATTTTAGATGTTATTATATATGATATCAAAAATTTAAAAAAAATCAGACGTGGATTTTTTATAAAGCTGATGGCGGTCTTGTCATTCTTCTCATTTTCATATTCTGAGATTCCCAAGCTTTTATCTCTTCATCCAGCCTAACAAGTTCTTCCTTTATATTTTCCAACTCACTTTCTTTTCTATCTAAATCTTCTTTTTGAGATTCTAATTTTGCAGTAAGAAGGTCTAAATCTTCTTTGTCTTCAACTATCTTCTTTTTTAATACTGAAAATTGCTTTTTCTCGTTTTTAAATGATTCTAAATCACTATCAAGTTTTTCTCTCTCAAGTTGAAGTTTTTTCTTATATTCTTCTTCTTCTTTAAGAACTATATCTTTATAATTTTTAGTATTAATTTCAAGTTCGGACTCTCTATTTTTAATATCATCTATCATTTTTTCAATTTTAGACTTTTCATCTTTCACATAGGATTGGAAAGTTTCTTCTTTTAATTTAAAATCCTTTGCTATTTGCTCAACTTTCACTCTTGACGCACTTTCGAGATCTTCTACTTCTCTTTTCCTTTCGTCCAATGAACCCTCCATCAATTTTATTTTCTCAAGAGATTCAAACTCTTTTTCAGAAATTCTTAAAATTGAGTCATCTTCTTGTTTATTTAGTAACTCTTCTCGTTGATTCAATCTTAAATTTGTCTGACTTTCTATTTCAGATATTTTAGCGATTGATTCTTTTTCTCTATTTTCAATCTCAATAGACTTATTATTTATCTCATCTTCAAGATTTTTAATCTCAGTCTTTCTATCCTCAAATTCAATAATTTTCTTATCTATTTCTTCGCTTAATTTTAGTTTTTCCTTTTCCTTATTCTTATCTCGAAAAATAACATTAGCTCCAACTACCAGAGATACAGCTAAAGGGTCAAATACTAACATAAGTGCAATTATAAACCAATTTATTACTTCATCCATCGACTTGCCTGTTAGCTTTGCTATGTATTTAAGAGGACCGACTTCTCCAGCTATATCTGTATTTGTTTCTAAATCTAATTTTTTTAAATCTATTTTCGTTATAGAATCACTCAAAGCGGTCTCGTTGAGTAAAATATCATCTCTTCTTTTTTGAGATGACTTCAATTGTTCTTCATACACTTTTCTATTTGCAGATGAAGATGTTGTAATTATATTACCATTTCTATCTTTCGACTGTACAAAATTATTAGAGACACCTTTTGTTAGTTCCGCAATGTTCTGATTTATTCTATCTTTTTCTTCTCTAGCATCATTTAACTGTGTTTGAAACATTTCTCGTTTGGTTTCTAAAACTTTTACTTGCTTGTCAATATTCTCAACCTTATTCAAAGTCTCAGAGTATGCTGAAGATAAATAACCATAAATTCCAGCAGAAGTTATAGACATTAAAACAAAAAGTGCGATGAAATAATAGGTTTTTAGTGCTCTATTAAGTCTAGTCCAATATTGATAAAGTAGTGATGCCAATACTAATTTTGCAATTTCAAGGGATGACATCATTATCATAACCTGTATACTAGCACCTGAGAACATCTTACCAAGACCGGTAACGGAGTAGAAAGCGGCTGATAAAGAAACAGACAACGCCGATATAACTACTAAATAGGGTAATAACTTTTTTTCCATTTTGTATTTATTAATTTATGAAAGTCAATAAATTCAACTACTTAGTGAATTTTTTAGAAATTGAACTCATCATAACTCTCCTCATCAACATCTTGCTTATAAGCACCAACCACATATGTTTCAATTTCGGTTTCTTGTGGCGCATTTTGAACTGATGTAGAACCAGAAGTCCAGTTGTTAATCCAAGAGATTGGATTTTGAACTTTATCAAAAAGAGGCTCCAATCCAATTATCTTCATTCTATTATTAGTCAACCACTTCATATATTGAGTTAATATTTCAGCGTTTAATCCAATCATTGAACCATCTTTGAATAAATACTCAGCCCACTCTAATTCTTCTTTAGCAGCATCTTCATACATTTTAATAACTATAGGCTCACACTCTTGTACAATTTTCTGGAAACCTTCGGTCCATTCCTCTTTCATAGTTTTTAAAAGGAAAGATGTAAATCCCATATGGAGATTCTCATCACGGTTTATTAATGAAATAATTTTTGCATTTCCTTCCATTTTTTTATTCTGAGCAAAACAATAAGAACACGCAAAAGATACGTAGAATCTAATGCCTTCTAATATATTAATTGAAACAAGTGTAAGATAAAGTTTCTTCTTTTTATCATATTCAGATTCATCAGGAATAGAATTAATTAACTCATCATAGTAGTGTGTGACTGAAGTAGTTCTTTTTACAATTTCTTCATCTTTTAATATAGTATCAAAGACCTCGCTTGGATTAGCGTAAATATTTTTGATAATATATGTGTAAGAATATGAGTGAATAGTTTCAAAAAACTCCCAAGTCTTAGCAAATAACTCAACTTCTTGATTTGAACAATCTTCTAGTAGGTTTGAGATACCTCTACTCTGTACAGAGTCCAACAATATTTGATATCCTAAATTTTTAGTGAAAATAAACTTCTCATGCTCAGTCAATGATTGAAAATCTGCTTTATCTTTTGACAGATTTATTTCTTCTGGTCTCCAGAAATAGGAGATGTGTTGCTTGAACATATTAAAAATTTTCTCGTATCTGAATTTATCATATCTCTGAAGAGATAAGTCACCGCCAAAAAATAGTGGTGATTTAGTAAAATCTAGTTCTGCATTTAAATTAATTATTGATTTCATAGTATTTGATAATTTTGTCTTATTTATATTTATTTTTTTTCTTTGGTTTTGTCTTTGAGTCGTTTAATTAGAATATCATAGTGTTCCTTATCTAATTCACTACCCAAAAAATGACAATTTTTTCTAATACAACTTAGTTGAGTAGTACCTATTCCACTAAAAGGATCATAGATTAAACTGCCAGTTTTAAAGTAAATATCTATCAATTTATCTACCAATTCTTGAGAATAAGAGGCTTTTAATTTACATTTATATCCATCATTATTTTTAGCTTCAATAATATTAACATAGTTTTTATAAAACTTCTGACCAGTTTTCTCATTATAACTACTAATTTTCTTATTAGTGTTGAAATTATGTAAATATTCTTTTTTTACAAAAACATAAATTAACTCAACTAACCTACTTAATTTTGTAGATGATGTTTGAAATGGTATAGCATTTGATTTCTTCCAAGAAATTATGTCAGCCACAGTCAAGTCGGTCTCATTATGCACTTTAGAAACTAATAGAGTAGGTAATATTGGGTTATCTTTAGAATATGAAATATTATAACATATAACACCCTTGTCCACAATTATTCTGGAAAATTCTTTGAATTCAGATGTTCTAACTTCTAAATATTCTTCTTCAGTCAATCCATCTATATCAGAATAACCATTATTGTAGTAACAATCTTTCCTTTTTGAACAAATATTGTAAGGAGGTGATGTAATTATACCATCAATAGACTTATCTTTAATTCTATTTAAGGTATTTTTACAATCCTCGTTATATACTTTATTCAGCTCTACCACTTAAGCAATATTTATATTGAACAAGCTCCTGACTCACAACCATCCATTCCCATTTGCGATAGATCATCAGTCTTCTTGTCATCAGTATTAGCATAATACAATGTTTTTAAGCCATACTTGTAGGCGTAAAGTACATCTTTAATGACGCCACCAATTGAAATACCATCAGAAGAATATTGATAATAGTGATTGGCTGAAATAGATTGGTCAATCCACTTTTGAATAATGGCACATATATTAGTATATCCACGATTATCCGGCATTTCAAATGCCATTTCATATTTATTCTTCAACTTAATACATTCAGGTGCCACTTGCTTAACAAGTCCTGACTTAGACTTCTTAGTGATAACTAAAGATCTAATTGGTTCAATACCATTAGTTGCATTTTGAACGACTGCCGATGATTCAGCTGGCATTATAGCAGTCAATACAGAGTTTCTCAATCCAAATTGTTCAATATCTTTTCTTAATTGATTCCAGTCACAAGAATAATCTCTCTTGACTAATTCATCAACATTTTTATTATAACGATCAATTGGTAAAACACCCTTAGAATATGTTGTCTTATCATACCATTCACATTTGCCAAATTCTTGAGCTAATTTATTAGAAGCTTTCAATAAAGAATACTGAATATTTTCAAACAACTCATCAACATAAAAAAGTGCTTCTTTATCAGAGTATTTAACACCTTGTTTAGCTAACCAATAGGCAAAATTGGTCACTCCAACCCCAACAGAACGACGCTTTAACATTTTCTTAGCCGCGTTGATTGGATAATCTTGATTTTCAATAACATACTCAAGTATCCTAACAATATATTCAGCGACTTTATGAAGTTCTGGCCATGACTTTATGTTACCTAAATTAAAAGCTGCTAAAGTACAAAGTGCAATTTCAGCATCTGAGTATTGTTCAGTCTCCTTCTTGTTATCGATATCATAAATACTTTCTATAGGTGATGTAGGTAGTACAATCTCAACACATAAGTTAGACATCTTCATTCTTTCAATGAAAGGTGAGTTGGTATTCGCATTGTCTATATTCATTACATACATACGACCGGTACCTATTCTTTCTTGTGCGAAAGAGTTCATTAAATCTCTAGCCTTTACAGTTTTTCTTGGAACTTTTTTATCAGATTCATATTTCAGATAGATTTGCTCAAAATTATCAAGACCAAATGAATCATATAAACCAGGTACATCAGATGGTGAGAAAAGAGACACATCACCGTTAGAAATAAATCGACTATAAAATACTTTTTCAAATTGAATTCCGTAATCCATATGTCGAACACGATTATCATCAGTTCCTTTATTATTTTTAAGTACTAAAACATCCTCAATCTCTTTATGCCACCAAGGAAAGTAAAGAGTCGCTGAACCCTTTCTAATACCTCCCTGGGAACAAGAATGTAGAGTCGACTGAAACATTTTAAAGAATGGAATAACACCGGTATGAACAACTTCACCATTTCTAACTTTTGAGCCTTGTGCGCGAATACCACCAGCATTTACACCGATACCTGCTCTTTTAGCAACATATTGACCAATAGCAACATTTCCGTGAAAAATAGAGTCTAAGGAATCACCAATTTCAATTAAGGTACAACTTGAAAATTGTCTATTTGGAGTTCTAATACCAGCCATAATTGGAGTAGGAAGTGATATCTTATGTTCAGATATCATATCATATAGTTCCTTTACATATTCCATTCTAACTGACTTATCATAGTCAGCAAAAACTGTCATTGAAATCATCATAAAACAAAATTGGGGAGTCTCATAAGATTTACCAGTTGATCTATCCTTAACTAAATATTTATCAATCAATTGTTGAAGACCAGCGAAGGTCAAATCATAATCCCTTTCATGTTTAATAAAGGTATCACATTTATTAATTTCATCAGTAGTGTATTTACTAAGAATTAGTGAATCATAAAGGTCTACTTTGATATTCCTATTAATACACTCTAATAATGTCGGTAATTCCTTTTTAGTTTCAAAAACTTCTTTACGCAAAAGGTAATTTAATAAATTAGAAGCCACATATTGATAATTAGGGTTCTTATCACTGATTAAATCAACTGCAGATTGTATCAAGACTTTATGAATTTCCGCTGTTTTTATACCAGGGTAAAACTGCAAATGAGCATTCATAGCCACATCGGAAGCCGAAACACCACTGATTCCTGATGTTGCCCAAATTAAAACCTTATTAATTTTTTCAGCCTCAAATATTTCAGTCTTGCCGTCTCTTTTAGTGACATTAATCTCATTGCTTTTTGTTGTCTTTTTTACTTCTCTCGTTATTAAGTCTTGCATAAATTTTGTTATTTTTTAATGAAAATTATATATTTTGGTGATTTTTGATGATAAATATCTTTTTGAATAAAATCATAAAAAATCGATGTTGTTTAATTTATTTAAATTATACTTGAATTTTGTATTATTCAAGATTTTTGTAATCGCTGAAATATGAATCTCATAGACCTTTTCATAAGAGTCTACTCTAAAAGTGGATGTTTCGTATAAAGTTTCTAATACAACACCACTGAATATCTTATCTTTTCCTAAAGAATCTTTGAAACTAAACTCCAACTCAGTACCAATGTAGATATTTCTGTTTGTTATTTCTTTAGAATTTGTATTTCTACCAATGTGATCCTGTAATTCAATAATTATTAAATTTCTCCATTTGTTGTCTAAAAGTTTGAACATATTAAATAGATTGTCAGAAAAATAGACTGATAACTCATTAAAAAGTTCTACATTGGTAAATCCATCATCTTCTAGGTTTATTTTTAAAAGGTGATAGTAATGATTAAAATCGGATTTTGATGGTTTTCTTCTGTTGTTCAAGAAATTAATGTTTGTATGTTCTAATAAAACATTATATACTCTCTCTTTAACATTTTTTTGTCTAATGTAAAACTCGTTGTCATGTGATTCAACATAGAAGAAAGATGATTTGTCAACTTCAAACTTTTCATTAAAATACATACCAGTATGATCAAAGTCTTCCTCGTCTATCTTTTCTTCTTTTTTTCCCTTAAAAATTGAATCATATTTAAGGGAGTGTTTACCCTGAACTTTATGTTTTGATAAAATGACTTCTTCTTCAGAAGGAGCTTCTTCTGAATTTGGATCATCAGATATTTCAATCATTATGTCAATATCTTCAGCGTCATCTGATGTCAATGATCCATCGGAATCATTAATATCATCTGATTCATCAGTTTCTTCAGTATATTCGGATTCAGAAGTTTCCTCTAATTCATCGAAATTATCAAAGTCTTCTTCTTCTTCATATTTCTTTTTCTTTGGCATAAATTTTTAATATTTTTTAGGCTTCTAAAAATTGATCATTTTCAAGAGTCAAATAGGTTGGATTCAAAGATAATTTAATTTGACTTTTCAAAAAGTCACCATCTCTTTGTTTTAACAACTTAAATCTATAAATATTCAATCTTTTCATTTCTTCAGTTCTTATTATAGCAAAAAAAGTGTCTGCTGTTTCAGCAATTGCTTTAGATTCTGGAACACTTTCTAAAGTTATATCGGAGGCATTCCATGCATCCTTTGATACTTGAACACCGGTAATTATAGGACATTTATACTTAGAACCTAAAGCCCTTAAACCCTCAGCTAAATGCTTACCTTTTGTATATAAATTATCACCAGCTCCTTTGATAGGTGCGACAAGAGTGATATAATCTACAATTATCATATCAAACTTAATACCCTTCTTCTGGTTGATTTTTTGTATATAATTATCAAATTCGTTGACAGTTGCCGTACCAGCGGCCCAGAACTTAGTGTATATTTTACCAACCTTATTTGAGAATAAATCACCACCTTCTTTCATATTTCCGAGTGATTTTATCTTTCTAGTTATTAGCTCAGTATCTTTACTGACTTTATCATAGTCATTAATTGGAATTTTAAGACGCATTGAGCCAAGTCTTTTAAGTACTTTTCTCTCACTCATCTCAAGTGTTACATAAAGAACATTGTATCCAGCATCTGCGGTTTTTACAGCAAAATTTTGCATCCATAAAGACTTACCATTGTTAGTCTCAGCCATGATGCAATTTAAAGTACCAATATCCCAACCACCACCTAAAATATGGTCTATAGTTTCAAACCCTGACTTCACTTTAAATCTGGAACTATCTTGAACGTGTAGTTCAGCCTCATCAAAGTCAGAACCCATATCATCATCGTCAACAAAATTTGTGGATGACATTTCATCTACTATTGTTCTAATTTTATTTGCTCTTTCTATCGCTGATTCGAAATCTGATATGTTGTCAAAGTTTCTTGTTTCATCGATGATATCCACAGTACCTGCCTTTATACGGTTTGATAAAATCCAGGCGTTAAATTTTGGCTCGATGAAATTCTTTTCATCATAATCTTTTAAATTATCAGTAAGTAAAGATTTTAAAATTTCTTTAGTTATAATTCCTTCTTTATCTTCAAGTGTTACCATATCCAATATTTGTCTTGGTGTTGGTATTTGAGCTTCTGAATTTTTTGTCATGTATTCACGAATAATACCGAATACAAACTGAATTTCAGAATTTCTGAAGAAAAAAGGCCGTACAATTTCGAAATATTTCTTATTCTTTAAAATGTAATTAAAAAAAACTTTTTCTAATGACGAGGTCATACAAAGTAATATATTTTGATTTTATATCTAAAATGTATTTTATTGTTGGCGACTTTTTCCTTATTTTAACCTCTTTAGAAAATCATCAAAGACTTCTTTATCCGCACTCAATCTAGAGTTAACTGTTATTCCAGTTTCCTGAAGCAAGTTCCTAAAATTATAATCATCACTAAAATCTCTTCTGATTGCATTTATTATATTTGAATATACCCCACTAACATCATTAAATCTAACAAATATCTTAATTATTCGAGTCATGAAATTTTTATTTTTAAATTTCTCATATGCATAGTCATCATCATTTAGTAGGATATACCAATAAGTAAATTGTAAAATTTCATCTTTTGCAGTTTGTATAAACAATTTATTTTTTTCTTTTAATCTATCATAATCACTAAAGTCTTTATTAGTAATTTTAATATCTTCATCATTAACAGTAAATTCGTATGTGTGCTCTCTATCTTTAATAAAGTCGGTAAATGTGTTTAAAACCTCATCAGAATTTAAAACATCAAGAACTTTATTTTTTTTAATGTATTCTGCAATCATAGTATTGTAAAATCCAACATAGCTACCATATTTCTTGATATTGGCGAACTCTTTATTAACTGTTATATAATTTCTATTCTTTGAATCTAAAGTTAAATATTTATCCACTTCATTTATAAAATCTATAATCGGTGTTTTATCCAAACCATTCTTTTTAAGAATATCTAATGTGTGTTCATAACACATCTTACTATATCCTTTATAGAAGTCATTATTTTTCATTACATAAAAATCATAGATTGATTTAAAACCAAAAGTTTCTAAAATCTCTTTAACCACGAAGTATTTTCTTGATCTCTTTATATTATTATAAAGGAATCCAACAAATGGAGTTCTTGTATAACTATCATATATCCCGAAAGATTCATAATTAACATCTACTTCATCAAAACCTCCAAATTTATTTGATAGTTTTTCATAATCTTCATCTGATATATTATAAAGTTTTTTATAATTTGTAGCATCTTCTTTTAGAATAAATTCAGAATTATAAACATCATAACAAACATAATCTTTATGAACATAATAATAATTATAACCAATCTCTACCTTAACATAATCACTCTCACCAATTAGTGATAATAAATATTTTTTAGAATCTTTAGGTTTTCCATCTTTTACAGAATCATAAACATCACATATGTCATTAGTATCAACAAGTCCAAATCCTTCTAATTCTTTAGCATAATCCTGGTAAATATAACCTTTATAAAAATCAGAGTATACAACATCATCTTTATGATACCAATTACCGTTGTAATCTCTCTCACACTCTTCAGTTGGAAAATAATCACCTGGCTCATCTATCCATTTACATTCACTGTCTCTAAACCATTTTTGATGACTTTCAGACCACTGGTGATAAGGAACATTTGGATGCCCAGATGTATTCTGTATATAAAATATTAGTTTATTTCTATCTTCACCATCAAATGACATCAATATTCCATTATCATAATCTAATAATGCAAATGTGTCCATATAAGGATATAATTTGAACTTCCAATCTTTTAATTGCACTCTACAACCTCTTGTGTTGCCTAAAAAGTGACAGCTGAAGTTATCAGAATCATCTTTTAGAAATCCTCTAAACCAGTCTGCAAATTTCTCAGCATCATTATCAAATCTTGTATAAATTCTATCTAAGTAGTATGGTGATTTACCAGTACCTGGAATTAACTTCCATAAAATTGCTCTTCCTAAGAGCCTATTTTTATCATCTAGTAATATCAACAATTGACAAACCTCAGGATTTTCTGTATAAATATTAAGTAGTTGTTGTGTCTCTTGATATCTCATACAGGAATTATTAAGTGTACCACCACCTGGCACATAGTTTTTCTCAAGATACCAATCTCTAATTTCTTCACCTGATATTAAATGAAATCCTTCACCAACATTTTTATACTTATTATCCCAAGCATTTTTATATGAGTTTACAAATTTCTCAATCTGTTGGTCAGTTACCGAAATCTTATTTGCAGTTAAAATTTGTCTTACTGTTCTGCCAATTTTTGCACTATTTGAAGCTCTATCAAATGGATCTTGGCCAGCATCTACAAATCTTTTGACTTGTGTATCATTAACAAATTTAACATCATCATTTTTATCTGATGGTTTTAAATAATTAACATTAGTTGTGATATCTTGATTTATCAATCCAAGTAACATTTTTGCAACAGGATCTTTGGTTGAAAGTTTTGAAATTATTAAATGTAAATCTTTATCAATCTTTAAAAGTGATTCAAGTAAAAAAAAGTATCGAAAATCAAAATATTTTTTAATCATTGCTCTTTAATCAATTTATTGCCACCTAAATTATCTTCTTCTGTATCGATTATATCAAAAGGTTTAACGGCTGTAGGTGTATCTAAATTTTTAGTATCAAATCCAAATTTATTTTTGAATTTCTTGACTAACCAATCAAATCCATATTTTGCTAAGAAAGTTGTAATACCGAGTGAAATTGCAGCAGCATTTCCAATTAATGTATCAATTGTTAATTCATATTTACCGACTATCGCACTTATACCATTCATAGCAGGAATTAATATTGAAGTATATGCCAACATATCAATCAAACCATTTACAATATATGGTGTGTTTTTAAAAATCATCTTACATACACTACCTAAAAACTTGAAACATTCTACCATCTTTTTAACAATACCATTTCCTATGCCTCTCAACTTTAGTTCTTCTAAAATTGTTCTAGCATCTTGTTTAGTAACAATACTTTTAATCATTCCAGTACCGCCACAGGATTCACAATCTTTTGATTTTGACTTACAATTACAAGGTACTTGAGCGTCTCCTGCTTTATTTCTAGATTCTTCTAAATATGTAATTGTTAAAGCTGCTATACAAACTAGCACTATGTTTTCTAAAGTAGGTTCTATATTAAGTGAGCCATTTGAAATTAGACCCTCAACAACAGGATACATAACTCTAACTCCAACACCAAAGGTAAGAACTAATCCATAATTAAATTTTAAATCTTGTGATAGTCGTTTTAAAACACTATCAATTTGAGAATCTTTACTATCTGATTCATTAATAATTGGATTAGCGATAAAATTAGCTAAATCTTCAGCAATTTGATACTTCTCAAAATTCAAAACTTTCATTAATTATATATTATTTTTCATTTTTAATCCACTTGTCATCAGATAGAATAAATCCATTTTTAGGATTTTTTAAATAATCATATGATAGAAAATCTTTAGCATCGTCCACATATGTTCCACTCCTGTTATAAACCCAACCATTTAGTGTCTGCGACCACTCATAATTTTCCAATTGATCCTGTTCAATTCTTTGTCCATTTATATCATATTGAGGTATTACTTCTAAGGGTTCTCCATCTGTATCAGTAAGAACATAATATTTATCATCTAGCGGTTCATAATTAGATAAAATACTTTTTTGACCATATATAAATGTGTCCATATATGGTATATCTTTTACTTCTCCAGTAAATTCCTCTTTACTATAATCTTCAATATTGAAATTTAATTTTACTTTCATAGGAAACCAAGATGACTTTCCATCTTTCACATAGTGAATTAGATTACCACTTCTATTTTCTTGTTTGTAAACAATATTATTCTTTTTAGCATATTCTATAAATTTATAATAGTCAGAGTCAAATGCAGTATAAATCCTATCCATAAATAGACCTTTGTCAGTTTTCCATATTAAAGCTCTTCCAAAAATGTGTTGTTCACTGTTTAACAAGACTAATAATTTAACAGGAGCATATTGATAGAAGTCAACAAGATGTAACTCATCATTCATACAAGAATTCATAAGCGGATTAGAACTTGGACCATCATAAGTGTAGTTTTTAGATTGGTAACCATTCAGAATTTTATACCCTTCCCATGTTTCAAAATTAAGGACTTTTGAATCTAGACTTGATTTGTATTGATTTACAAATTTTTCTATTTCGACATCACTAAATTTTGCACCAAATAGTTTTCTAATCAATCTGCCTATTTTTATAGTAGTTCTATTTTTACTATAAATTTCTGTATTTCGAGTCAGTGGTTGAATATAAGTAGTAAGCTGTCTCTCGTCTTCAGTTTTGAAATGTTGTGAGAGTTTTGATGATGTAGTGAATGTCGCAGTGTCGATTTCTTCACCAATATTTATTAAAGATATATCAGATGGATTTAATCTAAATTCTTGAAAGGCTTTTGATATAGGACTATCTATTTCTCTTAGAACATAATCAAATTCTTGACAGAATTGAAATGGTACTTCAATTTTTTTATAATTTTCTAAAATGAAATCAAAAAAGTTTAAAATTTTCATCTGATTATATATTAAAATCAAGATTTTGAATTATAACGATTAATATATAATTAAAATAAAAACCTTATATATGAAACACTTAAAAAGATTTGAAAACTTCTATCTTCAACCAGATATCGAAGAAGTAAATACAGACTCAGAAGCAGAAGATTTAAAATCATTATTTGCTGGAAAAAACCCAGATGATGATGGAAGAGAATCTGAAATTGATTATACATCAATTCCAGGTGAACCAGACCCAAAATTGAGAGATGTAGTTGTAGGTAGAATGCCAGAAGATGAATTAGCAACCATTGGACACGATGAAGAAGAAGGTGATTTAAGAAGTGTTGATAATTATGATTCCTCAGAAGAGGAAGAAGGTGACAGTTTCATAAAAAGATTTGACGAAGCAAAAAAGTCAAAACCAGTTTCATATAAAAAATCGGGTTTAAAAAGACCAGACTTAGCAGATAGAAATAAAAATAAGAAAATTGAAGGTTGGGAAAAAGCAATAGCTAAGAAAATTGAGAAATCAATGGATAAGAAAAAGAAATAATAATCAAAACCCACTTTTAAAGTGGGTTTTTTATTTAATATATAATTAATGATTATTAGAAAGTATAACGAATTTATAATGGAAAGCTTCTATGGTGATATTTTCCAAAGACTGGCACAGTTTAATATACCAGATTTAAATTATTTACTCAATCAACTAATTTCTAAAGATAGAGAATCTGATAGAAAAGAACTATGTGAAGAAATAATAGATGTTTTGAAAATTAATAAAAAATCAACACCCGAATTAGAAGAAGAAGTTGAAAAACTAGCACATGTAAAATGAGAATAATCAAGTTTAATGAATCAGTTAGTAAGGAGGAAATTGATGATATTCTTCTGGACTTTAAAGACAACGGATATGAAATAGAATCCGATATATTTGAAGGTGTTATAAACATAACTGGTAAAACAAATGATAATATAGATAGAATTGAGTTTTTAAAAGAAGTAATAAATTTAAATTCTAGAATAGTATCACTTGGTTATGAGTCAGTAAATGAGAAATTACATGTATATACTGGATATGTAAATAATGAATCACAGTGTGGTTTTAAACTTAGATTCAAAGATGTAGAATCTAAGCCAAATAAAGATGTGAATTCATTTGAAGAATTTAAAAACTACTTAGAAAAACATTTAGATTTACAATTCTATGAATGGGACACTGAAGTTTTTATTCCTGACTTAGAAGTTCGAAGAACTGATATAAGTATAAAATTAGATGTAGATACAAAAAACGGACAATTTTTCATTGTTTTTGAAAAAGGTCAATTAAGTGATTTACAATCAGGCATAGACGTATCAGATGTTGTAATGACTGGTGAAGAATGGCAGGCAGTAAATTTATGGTCAGCACTTGACTCAGAAAAAGAAAGATACTTAGAACCAGAACTTCAAAAAAGAGCTAAGTCAAAAATATTCGGATTTGACAAAAGAGGAATAGAAGCGGTAGAAAAATGTGTTAACGCAGTTAAGCGTTAGTTTTAACATTAACTTTCTTTATAGCCTCTTGAAACCAATGAGGAAAATAGTGACCAGAATATTTTAAAAGATCAGAAAATGATCCATCGATGATAATTGTATCAGCGTGATCTGTAACAGACCTTACAGCTCTACCAGACATCTGTATTAAACCAGATATAGTCTTCCAAGTATACCACTCGGGATTATTTTTTTGTCTTAATTTATTCTTTTGTGAACCTAAACTTGGATAAGGAATCTTTGCAATTACCTGAAATCTTGCTCTATCATCATCAAAACTAACACCTGTATCCATACTTGGACTAACAATCACTGTTGGTTTATCTGTATTATAGTGCTCTTGTAAAACTTCATCTTTATTAGATGAGTCATGATATACTAATCTTGAGTCTTTGATATCTCTAGAAATCCAACTTGCAAGTTCAAAAGAATTTGTGTGGATAATACCTTTTTTATCTGGATATTTATTCAAAATTTTCTGAATAACTGGAACATAATTTCTAAAAGTCTCCTCTTTCTGCTTATATGACATCTTACCAAGTGGCATGTAGTAAACTGGTCTATTCTTAATAGGGAAAGGAGATTCTATGGAATAATAGACGGCCTTAGTTACGTCTAAACCATTTAAATTACAAAATAAATTTTTGTCAAGAATAGTTCCAGACATTAGAAAGACCATATCATACCTTGAAAAAATATACTTATCTAGATAGTCAAATGCCCATATTGGTTCTAATGATAGTTCTTTCTGTTTAGATTTTTCATTATAATATGTCTCAAGAACCCAGTTATTAGGATTGGCCTTGTATTCTTTTAAGAAAATTTCAATTTTAGATTGATATTGTTGGAGATCAGTGATTATCTGCATCAACTTAATATCACCATTTTTACCACCAAGAACTTTGTTAACAGCATTTTCTCTTTTGACAGACTTCACTGTTCTTCTCTCTTTTCCCAATTCCTTTTCGATGTCGGAAATAGTTGTATTAATTTCTCCCTGTAATTCATTCAAAAACTGAATATATTGAGATATAGAATTTATCTTCTTTAATTCTTTTAAAATTTTATCCTCATTTGAAAATTTAAGTTTTTTAATGACAAACTCAGTTATTTTGATAGAAATAAAATCAGACATAACATCATCAAATTCATGTGCCTCATCAACAATAAGAACATTTGCACCTCTACTATCCATCATTTTAGTCATGTAAAGTTGATAAAGAATATAGAGATAAAAATTTGTTAATGAAATTCTACCATTAACATATGAATCTCTAGCGAAAGAATGAGGACAATACTCACAACTAGACTTATTTAATCTATTGAATTCATTACCTTGAGCACAAGAACAAGAGTATTGTTCGCACTCATAGTTTTCTTTACCCTTTAAGTCATTAATTGACTCATAAGTTTCAGAATATTGATCTTGCAAAATCTTACTATTTGTAATAACATCAAATTTAGCATTCCCGTTAACATTTTTTAGATACCAATCAGCTATCATCAATGCTAGATGTGACTTACCAGTTCCAACTGGTAAATTTAGTAAAAAGAACTTATTTTCTTTATTCTTTTTATATTCAGAATCAATGTAGTCAATGCAATCCTGTTGCTCTTTACGAGGTTGATATTTAAGTAAATCTTTTTTTAATGACATATTATAATTCGGCTTCTAATTTTTTAATTTCATCCATAACAGCTTTATATTCTTCTTTTTTAGCCATCATGATTTTTTTATTCTTTTTTCTGTCAGCATATACATCATCCAACATTTTCAAAGTTGGCGAATACCTCTTTTCAAAGACTACACCATTGACGCAAACAACATGTTTTTCTAAGTCAATCTTTATTCTTTGATTTCCATTAAAACAATATTCACTCTCTTGTTCTGTCTTGACACCAACAAAAGTCTCTGGTGCTATGAAAAACTGTAATTGAGTTGTAGGGTAGAGAGAAGCGAAGTCATAAATTACACACCACTTATTCATACCAACAACTGGATCTTTGACCCAACCACCAGCAATTCCAGATTCACCACCTCTGACCGCATTCTCATCTTTAAAAAGAATAATATTTTCCATCTCACGAAATCTATTTCGTAAAACTCCTTCAGTAATAGCGAGTGAACCAAGTGCGTTATTCATTTGAGAAACTATATCAACCACTCTGATTTTAGCCAAGGCTGAAATAGCAAAAATAATAGAAATATAATTTCTAGCCTCATGTATCTTCTGAACAAGTACAGAGTCAACAGCGTTGTAATACATAAAAGTCTCAAAATCATCTTCATATAGTTTTTGCAATGAACCACTATATTTAATCTTATCAACACCTACTAATTTGTTAGATACAAAATCTAGTGAGGAACTTTCTTTAACTTTGATAGATGTATCACATATCTCATATAATTGCATATAATCAAATATCATTCTATGAGCAGGCACTTCATAATCAGTTGACCAAACTTTATTCATTCTCTTTGTAAATGATGATACAGCTGGATCAATTTTTATCTCTTTACCATTTACCCACTTAGTGATTTTTCTAGCTCTATTTACTAAATATAACCAGTCATAGTTTAAGAAGTTCCATCCAGTAATTAATGGCATTTTAGGAACCATTTTATAGAAGAAGTTATACATCATATCAAATTCATCATCATACTTGATGTATTTGAATTTATATTCAACTTTAGATTTCTCAAAATATTTATTTGTATTATTTAAAATACGATCTTGCATATCTTGAGGCATTTCCTTCAATCCTAAAAGAATTATTTTATCGTCATAGACAATTGAAATAGACAAGACTTGGGTAGCAGCACCCTCTTTAATAACATTACCTGATGCGTCTTTAATATCACCAGCTTCTGGAAATCCGTCAATAATTTCTGTCTCAATATCTATAAAAAATATTTTTGGTAAATTAAATTCAAATATTTCTTCTCTTTCTTTTTCTGGAAGTGCATCTAAAAATTCATAAACAGCATACCTATCAGGATGATTGACTTCAACTTGTTTGACAGATTTGCCATCCCAAGATTTATAATCTGGATGTCTATTGAAGTCATTGTCTTCGCAAGTTACATATTTTAAAGGATTTTCCCAGTCAAAGTATTTAAGTTTAATATCACCATTTTTGTCAACATAGCTGACAACAAGTTTTTTATTACTTATCAGGTATTGGGTATCTACTATCATGACATGTTCTATTATAAATAAATAAATGGTTTAAAAATCACAATCAATATATTCAAATATCTCACCAGTTCTTTTATTTGTAAAAATTAAATCTTCACGATTGTAAACTTGTGGTGTAAAATGTTTAGAAACCTTAAATAAAGTTCTTATAAATGGTATAGTTTCATCATTTTGAATAGTATCCTCACTTACCATAAGACAGAGAATCTTTGAATCATCTTCAGTGGTCATTTGAATCTGATTCTGAAATTCGGAGTCCTTAATAGAATTCTTTTTACCATAGCAAATAAATTTAGTTTTCAATTCTTCACCCGAGAGTGTGTATTTTATTGAAAAATCATCTCCTTCTTTAATATTAGAAGATTCCTCTTTTAGATACAATCTTATCCAGATATAAATCATTTGCTTTTCAATTTCCTTGGATTGTGGTTTTTGTTCTACCTCATCGGATAAATCATCTCTGTCTATACTTTTTATCTGATTTACAATTAGCTCATAAATAGGGTCAATTTCTTCTTGTTCCATATATTCGATATTATTTTTAATTACTTAGTGGTGCCTTTATAGTATTGTGTGACTCATAACCTTCTATTACGAAGTCATTAGTACTCCAATACTCTGGAGTATCAATAACACTCTTTTCGATTTGATTAATTTTTAATCTCGGTAATTTATAAGGTTTTCTTATTATTTGCTCTTTAGCTTGTTCTAAGTGATTAAGATATAAATGAACATCTCCAAGATTGCCTATAAGTTCATCAGGTATCATATTAACTTCTCTAGCTATAATTTCTAGTAAGAGACCATAAGAAGCTATATTGAAAGGCAATCCTAAAAAAGAATCCACAGATCTTTGATTCCATAACAATGATATTTTTCTTGTTGGTGTGGGTGTATAATATGTGTTGTCAAAATTGACTTCCTCTTCTTCATTATATTCAAAACCAGTTTCGTAGTTATTTGAGAACCAAATCTTATATCTTTCCTGATATGTTAGCTCTGTTGTATATACTTGAAAGCCATAATGACAGGGTGGTAAAACCATTCTATCAATTTCCCCTACATTCCAAGCTGAGACCATCAGTCTTCTTGAATCTGGATTAACTCTTAAATCACTTATTAACTTAGAGAATTGGTCAATCTCACCATAATCAACAAATGCCTTACCTTGTTCGTTATTACCTAAATCATCTCTTTTAATCGAGGACCATTTTCTCCATTGTTTTCCGTACACTGGCCCAAGTTCACCCCACTTTTTTGCAAAGTCAGAGTCTTCAATAACTCTTTTTATAAAATCCTGCATGTTAAGATCTAACGGACTTTTAGAGGAAAATAGTTTCACTTCTTGTGGAATACTATTTGTATAATTTTTGTAAGCGTCTCCATTCCATATATGACAATTATTCTCAATCAGGTATTTAATATTTGTATCTCCTCTCAAAAACCATAGAAGTTCTGTAACCAATGACTTCCAAGCCATTTTCTTCGTAGTCAAAAGTGGAAATCCATCAGACATTTTATGTCTTATTTGTCTACCGAAAATCGAAAGAGTTCCAGTTCCAGTTCTATCACTTTTTTTTGCACCATTCTGAATGATGTCAATTAGTAATTGTTGATACTGTTTATCTAAATTATTCATATGACTTATTAATTTTTTCTAAAATTCTATTAATTTTATCTATTTTTTTGTTATGTAAACTTGAAATTTTTTTTAGTATCTCCATATCAATTGACTTAGCCAATTCCTCAGATAACATTTTATTAATCTCATCTTCGATATCTAATCCAAAATGTTCTAAGTCCTGAACATTTTTTTTATTAATTTGTAGTTTCATTAACAAGACTTTGTTTTATTTCTTCAGAAGAAAGCAAGCCCCTTCCAAATTTTTCTAATCTATCCTTGTATCTTTTTTTCACATAGTTTTGAATTGGAACTGGCTTACCATCTTCATCTATTTTTACAAATTTGATATGTGTATGTGTAACTACATCTTGTTCACCAGTATACACATTGTGCTTTCTAACCTCAACATAAAGTAATACTGATGTTTTACCAAACTGTTCAACTTTACCATAAATTTTAATTAAGTTTCCAACTTTTACTGGTTTTTTGAAGACCAAAGAATCTATTTTTATTGTAACAATTCTTGGGGTATCACATATCTGAGCAGCATACGAAGCGGCAGCATCATCTATGAGTGAAACCATAGTTCCACCGAACATGTTGTCGTGAACACCAATATCACCTTTTTTACAGATATAAGTAGTAATTAACTCCATAACAAATATTTTATTTTATATGGACAGTCATTTGCCCATTTTTCATCAAACCAGAATGTTCTGCCGGTTTTATCAACACAAGAAATACCTTTTTGATAAAAAACCCAACGATGAAATTCATCAGAATCTAAATTTGGTTCCGGATTCTGCCAATCTCTTAACTGACCACCATTTAGTTCATAGGATTTCTGTATAACAAACTTACAAGTATCAAAAATTTTAGGATTATTATTTATCACTTTTCTTGCAGACTCAAATGGATTAACATCCAGATAATAAAGTACTGTACTTCTTATGTAGTTACCCACACCATCAAAGTATCTCTGATCGAGAAGAACTTCACAAATCGGTTTATCAAAAATTTTATTATTAAGATTAGATAAAACATTCTCTTTAAACTTAACAAAGTCCTTAATTATGTCAAATCCTCTTTTAGTGTTAAAACCTCCTATCTTATATTTAGGACCCATATATCCACCGTAAAGTAGTAAACTCATACCATCTTCTCTGTCAAGTCTCAGCCTTGTGTATTTTCTATCAGACCAAGACTCAGTAGGTACTAAACTCCAATTACCACTCATACCCATAAAAACAGATATAGTCATATTTTGTTGATTTTCACTTACAAAATTTAATTGTAGTTGTTTTCCATAAAAATCAGCGGAGACTCTATAATTATCATAATAAGCATCAATTGGATTATTACCCTTTTGAACGTGAAAGAGTTTATTAAATTTAAATTTTTCTGACTTTTTATTGATAAAATCAGACATAATACGAACTTCAGGTGCTTCTGGCATAACTATAATTTATTAAAAATTATAGAATAGAAGTATCTGATTGTTTAATATTTAGTATAATAATTACTGCCCGTGTAAAATACAGTTGGGATTGATATACCGGTGACCAGTACCTAATAAATCAGAATTATCAAGTTTAGGACAATCACACTTAGGAATATCAAAAAAACGATGATATCTTGCATCTTCTTCAAATCCCCAAATTTTTTGTAATGAGAATTCAATCTGTGTGATGATATCTCTGATATTTATCAACTCACTCTTGTCATCAGTGACTTCAATTAGACCAAAATAACAATTTCTTATCGCATGTAATTTTTTTATATTCTCTACATCTTCATCAGTAAGATTTTGTCTAATAGCAAGATTAGTGTTAATAGTAGATTGCCTTTTATTAAAAATATTCTTTGATTTCATGTTCTTCAAATGGTTTTCTTTTCTCGTTAGATATAAGTTCAAATTTTTTACACTGATTTAAAATATATTTAGAGTGTTCTATGTTTCTATCATTAGCATGTCCAATGGTTAAGTGAAATCCATAATAAGGCTCTTTGGTTAGACCCATGGATTCTCTTATTATCTCAGCATCTGGACAGTAGACTCTTAACCACCAATGTGAACCGTTACTTCTTGGTTCTGTATCTATATAGAAGTCTATATCTTTACCATTAAAAAATATTGATGCTTGGTCAAATATATTCTTTTCTAATTTATCTGATATAAAAGAGACGTGTGTTCCTCTAAGGTTTTTATTTAAGTCTAAGTTAAATCTTCTCTTCAAAAACCAAGCGTAGTATCTATCTAGATCGCAATCTGTTCTAATCATTGCAACCCTCTTCCAAGAAGACTGATTTTTGTGTTTTTTTGTCACATCTTCAGGACTAAATTCTATTTTTCCTTTGATTTTTAACAACATATACAAATATAAAAAAATTTATATATAAAAACAAAAATTCAAATGGATAATATTTCAAAAAGAATCGTTTTATCTCTAGAAGAAGAACAAATGTTAAGAGAAAAATTTATAGGTGAATACTCTAAAAAGAAAGGATGGAATTCTAAAGAATTGACATCAACACAAATGTTAGAGATTGTTTCTCAAAAAGAATACAAGAATCCAGGCCTAATTTTAGGATAATTATTTTATCTTTTTAAGAATACTCATATCTTCAATAGGTATATAATTAAGTGTATCAATTACTGAGATTAAGTCGTCTCTTTCACCAATATACTCATTATGTGTATCTAACTCAAGATAACAACTTCTACCATCCCATATCACATCATTGAATGAACAATAAGAGTTTGATTTAATTACCCAATCGGAAATTACTTTAGACTCTTTTTGTATTCTATCTTTATTGAGTTTAACTAAATACTGAGCATCATCTATCCACACCTTCAGTGTTGCAGATTTTGAACTATTCATAAACTCCTCTTCATCTGCAGGACCATATTGATGAATATCATACTGATTAGGCTCTCTTAAAATTGGTAATTCTTCCCATGAGATTTCTGTGCAAGCTTGACACAACATTTTTAAATAGGTTATATCCTGTGATTCCCTACAAGTATGCTCATTAAAATAACCAACTGATAAATTTGTACATTCGGGTATTTTTTCTACAAACATTGCAGAATCAGTAACGATTCCAGTAGAGTCTGGGGCATACTCTAAACCTAAATTTGTTAATTTTTCTGATAGACTCAACGCAAACTCTTGGGAACAACATCTACCTCTTAGTTGATGTGTGATTACAGACCCATATCCTCTTCTATCAAATGATATACACCTTTTATATTTTGAAAAATCTAATGTCGCCGCCTGACTTGAACCAATACATCCTACTTCCTCACCAAGAAAAAAGTAATATAATCCAGGAATCTCCTTACTAATCATATAGAGCATTAAAGTCATACCGGCCTTATCATCAGCTCCTAAAATTGTTGAACCATCCGTTTTGATTATATTACCATCTATAATATGATTGACCTTCTCAAACTTAGATGTGGCTGTATCCAAATGGCAAGTAAACATTGTTTGACTTTCACCAATTTTTAAGAAATAATTTCCGAACTTATCTTTCTCAAAACCACTCGGTAAATGTTGCTCCAATAGACCTTCGGTACCGTGTGTGTAAGTAAATTTAGTTAATTTTAAAAAAGTCTTTTTAACATTCATAAAACAAATATAGTAATAATTTTTATAAATTAAAAATATAATTTTAAAGTGAAAAGTCCTTATTTATTTACATTTATCATAGCCTATAAACATAGAGCTGACAGAATACATAATCTAAGAAGAGTACTTGACTGGGTTTCTGGATTCGGTGGAGTTGAAGTAATTATTGTTGAGCAAGATGATAAACCAAGATTAGACTCATTTACCACAAAAGGTATAAAATATGTATTCACAAAATCGGAAGAACTTTTCAACAAGGCTTGGTCTTTCAACGTTGGTCTGAAGTTTGCAACAACTGATGTTATAGTATTCGGAGATTGTGACCTAATTATGGATCCTCAAAAAATGATTGAGAGTCTAAAGATGCTTGAGTATTATGAGTGTGTTTCTCCATATAACAGAGTAATTGACTTGACACAACAGGAGGCTAATTTACCTATCGAACAACTACAAAACATAAACAGACCAGGCAGAGGAGAAACTGATATTCAGAAAATTTGCTTAGCAGGAGGTATAATTATGTATAGAAGAGAAGCCATTATGAAAATTGGTGGATGGTGTGAAGACTTCATAGGTTGGGGTGGAGAGGATGACTTCCAGTCACATAAATCAAAAATGATGCTTAATTGGTTTGAGCAACCAAACACAACTTGTTATCATCTTTGGCATGATAGAGGAGCTCCAGAACAAGCACCGTATCAAAGAAACCTTCAGTTATTGAATAAACTCGTTGCAATGCCAGTTGATGAACTTAGAAAATACAGTAATGCCAATATGGCAAAAAATGGATTAGTAAATAAGTACGATAGTAAGTAATTTAGATAGCAACCCTAATCTTATTATACTTTATAAGTAGTGCGAACATTTTCTGATATTCTATGTCTGGATTAGTGACCTTTTTTTCTATCCACTTATTATTTGAAAAACACTCTATAATCATTCCCTCTTTAAAATCCTCTTTATTCTTCGGAAAATAGTAAAGTTGTTGCTCAACAAAAGAGAAAGAGAGTCCATCATGAATGTAAGACTTATTAGATGAGTCTGTATTATAAAGGAGAATACCTAAAGGTTTTTGTTGACCGTCTTGAAATATTTTAACAGCAGAGTTTTCACTTTTAAATTTAGCGATAATGCATTCCTGATTAAAGAAATTCATTATATGTAAACATTCTTGATAGAGTTCATCTTTTTCTAAATTAGTGAAAGCAATTAGTGAGTCTTCAAATTTCCCTTCATAATATCCTTTTATATCAACCAGGTAAAAATCTCTAGAATATAAGTAAGATATAAGTGATTTCAAATTATCGGAAGAAACTAAAATGTACGATAAATTAGGATTCTTTAAGTCTAACATAATTTATATATTAAAAATAGAACTTACACTCGCGCAAGTTCATCCTCAACTTGAAAACATTGAGTAATCTTTTCATTGAAAATTTTAGAGACAAAGTCTTTCCATCTTCTCTGTACGATAATTGAATCGTGCACAGTTATTATACGAATGTCACTATTCTTTTCTGATATTTCTTTAATAATATTATTAAATATAAGATCTGACTCAGCTCTTTGTAGCTCATAAGCTAAGACTCTATAATCATTATTTTCTGATTTATAAAGTTTGATAAAGTTATGTATTGTTGGAAATATAGATTTGAATAAAATGTCAGACTTTGAGTTTTCCCTATTTTGTCCAAATAGAACTTTATAGGTCATTTCTTTAGCCTCTGATTTAGAATTTAAAAATAAATTATCAATAAGATATTGGTAATAATTACCAGAAAGTACTAAAATGCTAAACAAGTCAAATTCATTTTTATTTACCCAGTTTGTATTTGAATCTCTAATAATCTTTGAAAGAAACAGAGGTTGACTATTGCTAATATCTATTTCACAAGTTTCTTCATTGTCTATTAATAGACAATTTTTTCTTATGAATGATTTTAAGATTGTGAAATTTGTATGCATTCTACCATAAGAGTCAAAATGATAAAAAATCTGTTGCTCATTAATTGACTCAACTGAATACCTATTTCGATTATATATGTCTATATCTTGCTTCTTTAAAGAATCTAAGAAAAAAATTGATCTCGCAAAATCTATTTTTACGCTGTATAAATCATCTATAAGTTTTAATTTTATATCCTTAGATATAAGACTCGCTTTATCTATCTCAAATTGAAGGTGTTTGGCTATGTATTTTTTCAGTAAGACCTTATCTGAATTCTGATATCTTAATATATTACCATTTAAAATAGAATCATTAAGTGAATAAATCCTAGAATTAGTACCCTTCAAATAGTTTTTTTTGAGTAGTATAATTTGATTTTCTCTAAGAAAGTCTATGTAGTAATTGTAGAGATATCCATATTTATCCTTTAATATCAGTGATGATAAAGTAAATAGATTATCTTTTTTAAAATAATATTTTAAGAGTAGATTATGAACAATATCTATAATATAAGCAGACTTTAGCTTCTGATTCTTAAACGTAAAATTTTTTGATTTAGATAGCTCAAAAAGTTGTTCAGGTAAAAATTGCAAAGTTAATCTTTTATCCCTTGGGGATACTTTCAACATCAAACTATCGATGCAAATTTTCTTTTCTAAAATCATAGAGATTATATGAATCTAGAATCAAATAGATTACTTTTTTGATGAAATTTTACCTTTAGTTTTCTCTGACTTTGGTTCTTTCTCAAAAGTGTCATAGACATCTGGATAAACCTCTCCGGAACCATCCTCATCATATTTAATTTCGAAGAAATCTCCAAAGTCTAAGAGTCCACCTCTAGTCAAATCTATCTCTCTAATTTTATTAAGATGTAAGTCTATTATTCTATCCAATTTGTCAACAAAAGTATTAAAAAGTACGATTGTATTGTCGGTGAAAATACCAATTGCCTTTTTTCTTTTTTTATTGAACGACCCAAGAATTACTTTGAAAATGTATTCTAGCTTATCGGAATCTGATATTATGTCATTAGTTAGTTTATTTGGAATTAACTCTCTATTAATTTTGAATTTATCTTTATCAAAAAATTCAGGAATTACAAACTCAAAATTTAATAAATCATCTCTAACATCATCAATATACATATTGAATAGCTTGCACATGAAGTAAATATATAACTCATCTCTCTTTGTACCTTTTAGTTTTAAGTCTTCAAGATTTACACTTTGACAGAAAATCAAAAAATTTACTAGAATCAAAGTATAGACCTCTACAAACTCAGTTGAATTTTCAGAGCTAATTCTCTGATACAAAGGGTTTAATATTTCAAAAGTTATTGATTTTTTTGAGGTTTTTATTATTATTTTTTGTAAGTTTTTCTGAAAATCATCTTCCATCAAAAAAGAAGATTCTACTTGTGGACTAAGTATTTTGTAGAAAAAGAATGAAAAAGATTTTTCACCAAATACATATTCTAAATCGTTTTCAGATGTATTTAAGAAGTATTTTATCGCCTCTTTCATTGATTCGGTTAATCTTCCTTGAAATATCACAGGTAGGCAATCGACATTAAACAATCTAGCAAACTCATTAAGTTCGTCAATTTCATGTTCATATTTTCCATTTTTACAAATGGATGCGAGAACGAGTCCATTTTTAGGCATTTTATTATATTCAATATTTGCCGGTTGATTATCTGGAAAATACTCAAAACAAAACCACCAATTTTTTGGCATTAAACCTTTGATTCTATTATCAAATGTATTGAAATAGTTAATAGCTGGATTATAATAATTTTGCATGGCCAAATCAACTAAATTGATTGACTCACTTGACAAGGACTTTGGCTTTATTGTAAATAATTGACCACTCCAATTCACCCAAATTTTAGATCCTTGAACATCCTCATAAACTATTATATCATCGTTGAATATATCATCTATGATTTTTTCATCCTGACCATTTAAAATTATTAATTTACTCATTTCATTATTATAATCCACTTTTCGTTTTTTGTTTTTAACTATCGTGAAAACCTCTTACTTTTCAGAAGTGATTTTTAATATATATAAAAAAATTAAGCTTATTAATGATATTCAAAAAATTTGAGGAATTCAATCAAAAAGACCTCGAGCCAATTAAATCATTTTATCTCAAGGATGAATTAAGTTCAAAAGTCTGGACGAACTTCGAGATAGATAAGCAAATCAGAGAACAACTTTTGACGATTGGTCAAGACTTCTATGAAAATATAAAACTAAATGC
>SXGQ01178304.1_pt1 | contig 39141 bp, 27 predicted proteins | sample 3178371 | NCBI WGS metagenome assembly SXGQ01 (sample SAMN11356859, study PRJNA531348) | freshwater metagenome | isolation source: freshwater sample F1-20 | place: China: Fuxian Lake, Yuxi | collected 2017-12-25
GCGCCCACCAGGAAGAAGCCGAGGTAGTACGGCTCGTTGTGCTTGAGCGGGTGCAGCTCCAAGGTGCGCTTGACGTCGCGCAAGTCGATGAAGCGGTCGACCTTGCCGTCCGAGTCGCAGGTGATGTCGGCGAGGATGGCGCGGCGCGTGGGCTGCTCGTTGTGGCGGTGCAGCGGCAGCACCGGGAACAGCTGGTGGATGGCCCAGCTGTCTGGCAGCGACTGGAACAGCGAGAAGTTGAGGAAGTACGTGTCCGCCATGTCGCGCTCGAGCCCGGCGAGGTCGTCGGGCACGTAGTCGAGCGTGCGGGTGATGCGCAGGATCTTCTCGCAGGTGCGCCAGAAGTAGTCTTCGACGCGGGCGCGCTCCTCCATGGAGATCTGGCCCACGTTGAAGAGCACCATCGCCTCGTCGCGGATCTGCACCGCGTCGTGGTAGCTCTCCTGGTAGTTCTTCGCGGTGACGTTGTCGTGCACCGAGTGGAAGTTGTGCACGAGCTCGTGCTCGTTCTCGGCCGGCTTCACCGGCAGGCCTTCCTCGGTGAAGTCCGTCGTGCCCAGCACCTCGGTCACCAGCACCGCGTGGTGCGCCGACAGGGCGCGACCAGACTCGGTCACGATGGTCGGTTGCGGGATCTCGGCCTCGGCGCAGGCTTGCTGCAGGTGGTACACGACGTCGCGCGCATACTCCTGCATCGAGTAGTTCATCGACGACTCGAAGCTGGTCGAGCTGCCGTCGTAGTCGACGCCCAGGCCGCCGCCGCAGTCGAAGTACTGGATCGGGCAGCCCATCTTGTGCAGGCCGACCAGCGTGTGGGTGGCCTCGCGCAGCGCGTTCTTGAGCGAACGGATCTCGGGGATCTGCGAGCCGAGGTGGAAGTGGAGCAGCTTGACGCAGTCCGCCAACCCCTCCTTCTTCATGCGCTCGACCACCTGCACCATCTCGCGCGTGGTCAGGCCGAACTTGGAGCGGTCGCCGCCCGACTCCTGCCAGCGCCCGGCGCCCTTGCCGGACAGCTTGCTGCGCATGCCGATCGAAGGCTTGATGTCGAGTCGGCGCGACACGGCGAGGATCGTGTCGATCTCGCTGTACTTCTCGACCACGAGGATCGGCGTGATGCCGAGCTTCGTGGAGAGCAGCGCCATCTCGATGTACTCCTCGTCCTTGTAGCCGTTGCAGATCATCAGGCTCGAATGGCCGGCGAGCAGCGCGATGACCGCGATCAGCTCGGGCTTGGAGCCGACCTCGAGGCCCATGTTGTGGTTCTTGCCCTCGGACAAGAGGGCCTCGACCACGTGGCGCTCCTGATTCACCTTGATAGGGAACACGCCGCGGTAGGGAGCCTCGTAGCCGAATTCCTTGCGCGCGTGGTTGAAGGCCTCGTTCATGGCGCGCACGCGCGAGCGCAGGATGCCGTCGAAGCGCAGCAGGATCGGCGTGTTCACGCCGCGGCGCAGGATCTGCCCCAGCAGCTCGTACATGTCGATGCCAGGGCGGTGGGGGCGGTCGGCGCCTTCAGGGCGCACTTCGACGTTGCCCGCCTCGTTCACGCGGAAGAATCCGCAGCCCCACTTCTGGACGTTGTAGAGATTGTCGCTGTCGGCGTGGGTCCACTTGGCCATCGAAGGCTCTGACTCCGGCTTGGTCGCGTCTGGTCGCAGTTGGATCGGACGGGTGAAGATGCGCCGCGATTCTAGTGGCTCCCGCCGCGCGCGGATCCGCGATTCGCCCTTTTTGGCGGCGAGCGCTCCTTCGATCCTGGCCACGCTCGCAGCCGCGAACCCGTCGGCTCGAGCGCTCGATGGGCGCTCAGCGCACTCTGATCTCGACCGCGACCTCGCGCTCGCCGCGGATGCCGCCGCGCACGCCGCGGATGGACTCGAGCGTCCACTCCAAGCGCATGTCGGCGCCTGGTTGCGAGGCTTCGGCGGCCCTCAAGGCGGCGTCGAGGGCTTCCTGGAGGTCGCCTTCCGCCGACGAGCCGCGCACGACGCGCCCGAGCGGTTCCGGTGCTTCGCCTTCCGAATCGGCGCTTGGATTCGAGCCGGGAGTGGCCGCCGCGCGGAACTCGACGAGCAGCTCCGCTTGGCGCGCCTCCATGACGCGCAGGCGTCTTTCCCACGCCATCGCCAGCACGAGCCACGTCCCGATTCCCGCGGCGAACAGCACGGACGCGACTCCAAGGAGGACGCGGTCCTTCGAACGCGGCGTCGTCGCGCTCACGCCGGCACCTTGGCGGCCAGCAAGGGGTTGAGGCGCGGGCAGCGGCCCTCGCCGGCGACCAGCGCCAGGCGATCGAACAGTTCCTGCGGGTCCTTCATGTGCAACCACGACTCGCGCGTCGGTCGGCACAGCGCGCCGGCGCTCCAGTGCACCAGCAGCTGCTTCAACCGTCCTGCCACGCCCTTCTTCGATGGTTCGCCGGTGGCGAACAGCGCATCGGCGTAGTCGAGCAGGAAGCGCGCCGCGTCCGCTTCGGTCGTGGTGGCGCCGTGGAAGATCCAAGGATCGCCCAGCTCCGCCCGTCCGACCATCGCATGGGCGCAGCCCGTCTGCGCCCGCATGCGCTCGAGGTCGGCGTGGCTCGACACGCCGCCGTTGCCGCACACGGGGATGGCGACGGCGGACACGGCGCGCGCGATGCGCGTCCAGTCGACCTCGTCGCAGTACGCCTCGGCGCGCGTGCGGCAGTGGATCGTCAACATCCATGCGCCACCGGCCTCGACCGCGCGCGCCAGATCCTCGACGCGCGAGGCGTCGTCGAAGCCGGCGCGGATCTTGCCGGTGACCGGGTGGCCGGGGATGGCGCGCGCCACGGCCGCCACCGTGCGCTCCAACTGCCGCGGGTCCTTCAACGCGGCCGACCCCGCGCAGCCGCGCAGCGCGCCCTTGGCCGGGCAACCGAAGTTGAGGTCCACGACGGCCGCGCCGGCCTCGACGGCATGGATGGCGCTGCGCGCGAGGCAGTCGAGGTCGCTGCCCATCAGTTGCAGCGAGACCGGTTGCGCGAAGCGGTGCGGCCCGAGATGGCGTCGCATGACCTTGACGGGCACCGGCGTGTCCACGACGCGCACGAACTCCGTGCAGGCTCCACCCAAGGCCTGGGGCGGATTGCGCGCCAGGACCAGGTCGCGGAAGGAAGGCGCCGTGACGCCCTCCATGGGAGCGAGCAGCCAAGGGCCGGTGAATGGCAGCGTTCGAGCCACGATCGAGCGCGCTAGGCTACCATGTGGATCTGCCTCCGATGGATCCCGCACGCTGGCGCAAGGTGAGCGACTTGATGGAGCGCGCGCAGCCGTTGACGCGTCGTTCGCGCCGGGACCTGCTGGAGCTCGAGTGCTCCGGCGATCCGGAGCTGCTCGCCGAGGTCGAGTCCTTGCTCGCCGCCGATGCCTCGGCCACGGGCTTCCTGTCGCGGAAGATCGGCGCCTCGGCCGCGCAGCGCATCGCGCCGCTCCAGCATGTCTCGCTCGAGGGCCGCGAGATCGCCGGATTCCGCATCCTGCGCATCGTCGGCCGCGGCGGCATGGGGGTCGTCTACGAGGCCGAGCAGCGCGCACCGCGCCGGCGCGTGGCGCTCAAGCTGCTGGAGCACGGCATCGGCTCCTCCGGCCGGCGCGGCTTCCGCTCGGAGGCCGAGGTGTTGGCGCGCTTGACGCACGAGAACATCGCGCGCGTCCACGCGGCCGGAACCGAGGACATCGAGTTCGCCCCCGGCGAGACGCGCAGCGTGGCGTGGATCGCCATGGAGTACGTCGAGGACGCGCGCAACTTCGTGGCCGCCTGCGCCGACCTGCCCTTGGCGCGCAAGCTCGAGCTCGCCGCGCAGGTCTGCGACGCGGTGCACCACGGCCACGAGCGCGGCGTGATCCACCGCGACCTCAAGCCCTCCAACGTGCTGGTGGGCCTCGAGGGCCAGCCCAAGGTGATCGACTTCGGCGTGGCGCGCGCGGTGGGCGCGACGGAGTCGATGCATTCGCGCCAAGGCGACCTGATCGGCACGCTCCAGTACATGAGCCCCGAGCAGGTCGAGGGCCGCGTCGCCGACATCGACGTGCGCACCGACGTCTACGCGCTCGGGCTGCTCGTCTACGAAGTGTGCGTCGGTCGCCGGCCGTTGCCTGTGGCGGACATGACCTTGCCGCAGGCCGCGCGCGTCATCGCCGAGGATGCGCCGCCCGATCCCGCCGTGCTCGCGCCCGGCTTCCCGCGCGAGCTTGGTTGGGTGCTCCTCAAGGCGCTCGAGAAGGACAAGGCGCTGCGCTACGCCGGCGCGGACGACCTCGGCGGAGACTTGCGGCGCTTCCTCGCCGGCGAAGCGCTCGTCGCGGCGCCGCCCGATTGGACCTATCGCCTGAGGAAGCAGGTGCGCAAGCACCGCGCCGCCTTCGTCGCCGGCGCGGCCGTGCTGCTGGCGCTCCTGCTGGGCTTCGTCGGGACGACCACCGGCCTCCTGCGCGCGCAAGCGGCCGAGCGCGACGCCCTGCGCGCCGCGGCCGACTCGCGGCGCGCCGAGGGCATCGCGCTGGACGCCGAAGCCGTCGCCGAACGACGCCTGCTGGAGGTCGAGGAGGCGCGCGAGGAGGCCGAGTGGCGCAACTACCTCGCCGGCATCAGCGCCGCCGACGGCGCGCTCGCCACGCGCCACGCCAAGGCCGCGATCGAGCACCTCGACCAGTTGCCGCCCGGCACGCGCGGTTGGGAGTGGCACATGCTGAGGAACCTCGCCGACAGCAGCTCGCGCTCCTTTCCGCATGGCGCGGCGAGCTTGATCAGCGCGACCGCCGACCGACACGCGCGGCTGCTGGCGGTCTTGTCGGCCGACCTCCTGCTGCGGGTCATGAACGGTCGCGGAGAGGAGCTCGACTGCTTCGATCTCGACGCCAAGGCGTTGCGCGTGTCCTTCAGCGACGATGGCCGCTGGCTGGCCTTCGGCGACGTGGTGGGACGCCTGCACGTGCGCGGGCTCGACGGCGCGCTGCGCTCCGTGGCGCTGGCGCCCGCGTCCATGCGGCGCCATGTCTCCGACCTGTGCTGGTTGGACGAGGATCGAGTCGTGGCGATGGTGCCGGACCTGGGCTTGTTCCTCGTCGATGCCCGCACGATGGAATCAGCGCAGCTGCGCGCCTTCCCGCCCGGCGTCTCCCTCGCCAGCCCCGCGGTGTCCCCCGATCGGGGCTTGCTCGCCTACGGCGCCGGCGATGGCGCGTGGCTGCAATCGACCCAAGGAGGCGATGCCCAGCGCATCTTCACTTGCGGGCTCGACTGGGCGCGCAAGGGCGTCGCGGCGCTGGAGTTCTCCGCCGACGGCGAGCGGCTGGTCGTGTCCACCTTCGTCGACGGCGCGTGGGTCGTCGACCTCGCGACGCTCGAGTCCGCGCGCATCGAACTGCCCGACCGCCGCGAGGTGCTGCGCATCCAGCGCCATCCCGATCCGCGACTCGTCGTGATGAGCGGCTACACGCCCTCGCCCATGCTCGTCTCGCTCGAGTCCATGCGCGTGCTGGACGGCGTCGATGGCGCCCGGCGTCCGGTGGTGGGCGTGGCCTACAGCGACTCGGGCTTGTGGACCTTCGCCGACGATGGCGTCGCGCGTTTGTACGACTGGTCCGAGGCCGGAGCGCGACGCGCGGTGCGCACCACGCTCGGCATCGCGAAGATGGACGCGAGCCGCCACGGGCCGCTGGTGGCGACGACTCCGGCCGTGGCGCAGGGCGGCTTCGAGCTGCACGACCTGCAGCGCATGACCACCGTCTGGACCCAGCATGGAGCCGCGCAGGATGTGCGCTTCGCGGCCGATGGCGAGCATCTCCTCGTGCGCACCGACAAGGGCTTCGAGTCATGGTCTCTCGCAGGCCCCGAGCGCGTGGCCGACTTCGCGCCCGCGGCGGGCGTCGATTGCTGGTCCATGCACCCGACGCGACCCTTGGTGTTCGTCGCCGGCATGCGGCGCGCGCGCCTCGCGGGAGTCGGCCCCGAGGTGTCGACGCCGGTGGGCGCCATGCACGCCCTGCCCGGTGGGGAACTCGTGCGCGAGTTCGCCTTGCCCTTCCAGCCGCAGTCCTGCGACTGGACCGTGGACGGTCGCGCGCTCGCGCTGGCCGGATCGGGCAGGGCCGTGCTGCTCGACGCCGAGGACGGGGACGAGTTGCACGCGACGCGCGAGCTCGACAAGCACGACTATGGCCGCCTGTCGACGCAGCACGCGCTCGCCTGCGCGCAGGACGGCATCTACATCTCGTCGCAGACCGATTCGGGGACCGTCGTGCGCCGCTTCGACCAGCAGCTGGCCTCGCCCGGCCCGCGCATGGCGCTGCAGGGCCACACGAGCAGGATCTGTCCGTTGCCGGGCGCGGGTCGCGTGTTGTTGTGCGGCAACGACGACCTGTTCCGCTTGTACGACCCGCTGAACGGCAGGCAGATCCTCGGCCTGCGCGGCCAGACGAACTGGGTCTCCTCGGCCACTTGGAACGAGGCGGCGCAGGCCGCCTGCACCATCGACGACCGCGTCTCGCTCGTCGCTTGGAGCGCGGCGCCCGCCGCCGAGAGGGCCGCCTCGCGCGCGGCTTGGACGAAGTGCTTGTCGGCCATGCGAGCGACGCACGGCGCGTTGCTGGATCCGGGGCTGTCGTCCTCGGACTTCCGCACGGCCTTGGCTCAGCGTTCGTTCGCTTCGCCCCAGGACAGGCTGGCGCTCTTCGTGTTGCGAATGGAGGCGCGCTCTTCGCTCCGATGAGAACGACCAAGCTGTACGCGGCTCTGGCGCTGTGCGCGCTGGCTGGCGCGTGGCTCGCCAGCGGCGCTCGCCCGCGCGCCGCCCCGCCGATCGCCGTGGATGCATCGCCCGAGGCGCTGCCCGAGGTGCTGGGGCTCGACGAGTCCGTGCCAGCGCCGGCCGCGGCACTCGCGGCGCCGCCCGCGGAGGACGAGCAAGTCGAGCTCGAGTCCGCGCCGCTCGTGTCCTCGATGCGCGAAGTCGTGCCGCAGGCGACGCCGGCGCTCGAACCGCGCGAACGCCGCGCGCAGCGTCCGATCAACGCCCGACTGCTGGACGAGGCCACCGGGGAGGCGCTGCCGCGCTGCAAGGTGTCGGTGCTGCAAGGCGAGCGTCGCTTCGAGGCGGAGAGCGACGAAGAAGGGTTGCTCGCGCTCTCGACCACCTTCGAGGCGGGCCCGCTCGTGGTGCTGGCCCATGACGGCCGCAAGCCTTCGGAAGGCTTGGCGCGCGTGCACGCGTGGGATGGCTCCGCGGATCCGCAGTGGTGGCGGGTGCCGGTCGGACCGACGGTGCGGTTGTCTTGGACGCCGCGCGAGAAGCCCGCCAAGGAGCTCGTCGCGCGGCTGCATTGGAAGGTGGTCGAGGAGGACTCGGGACGCGAGCGCGGCGCGGCGAGCGAGGTCCTTGCGCTGCGCGAGCCGCTCGCCTCGGATGCGTCCAACTCGCCCTGGGTGCGCTTCCCGCCGATCCGCGAAGCCGTCGCGAGCGTCGAGCGCGTCGGACTCTCCGCGAGGGACGGTTGCTGGGGCGGCTCGGCTCCCATGTCGCAGGCCAAGGGCCGCGCGGGTGCGCTGCATGTGGACCTGCAGGCGCGCTCGGCGCTGGAAGTGCGCGTCAAGAGCCTCGGCGTGGCGTTGCCGCAGGCCTTGGTCGTGCTCGAGTTCGATGACGGGAAGAAGGAAGAGAAGCGCGTCGACGAGCGCGGCGTGGCGCAGTGGCGGCAACTGCGGCCGGGCGTGGTCAAGCTGCGTGCGCGGCACTTGGCCGCGGCCGATCTCGAGGTCGTCGCCACCTTGTCGCCGGGCGAGCCGCTGGTGCAGGAGCTCGAGTGCTCGCGCCTGCCCGCGGTGGGCGACATCGCCGGGGTGCTGCGCTCCGACAGCGGCGCGTACAGGGCGAACGCGACGCTCGTCCTGCGCGACGAACAGCGGCCCGGACTGGCGTTGCGGACGAAGGTCCAATGGCGCGATGCAGCCAAGCCCGGCGAGGCGCTCCCGCGGCACGAAGGCACGTACCGCTTCGCCGCGCTGCCCTCCGGCGCGTGGCTCGTCTCGATCGAGGAGTCCGACGCCTACGACTGGGCGCCGCGCTCGAGGAAGTGCGCGGCGGGTGGCGAGTCGGTCGACTTCCGCGTCATGGACGGCGTGGCGGTGGCCGACTTCCGCTTCGAGCCGCGCAGCGCCACATCCGGGCTCCCGCTGGAGCGCTTCCATCTGGTGCTCGAGACGCACGAGGGCACGCGCGACTTGTGGGCGCGCCATGGCGAGGTGGTGCTGCGGGATTGGCCGGTGGACAAGTCGTTCCGCTGGCGGCTCGACGCGGCCGAGCATCGCCCGGAGCGCGGCGACTCGAAGTCCGCCGCGACGCCCTTCGGGCTGGAGCGCGAGCGCGTGCTGGCGCCTGCGCCGCAGCATGGATGGGGCGAGTGGGTGCGCGTGGTGTCTTCGCGTCGCAACCAACCGCTCAAGGACGCCGTGCTGGTCGCGGATGGACGCGAAGTGGCGCGCACCAACCAGGACGGCTGGGCCCGCCTGCGCCTCGTCGATGCGCCCAACAGCCTCGAAGCGCGCCTTGCGGGCCACGTCATGGCGAGGCCCGCCGATCTCCGACCGGCGCGCGAACGGCGCTGGACCCACATCGCGCTGGTGCTGCGGCCTGCGAAGTGAGCGGGCGAGCGGCGCGCCGACTTTGCATGCGCGCGGCCTCTCGGGGATGATCGTCAGCATGGACGAGCCGTGGACGCGCTGGGAGGGGATCCGCATCGAGGAACGAGCCGTGCGGTTGGCCGGGGTCGTGCGCGAGACGCCGCTCGTGGCGTTGCCTTCGCCGGATCCGCGCGTGTCGCTCCGCGCCAAGCTGGAGAACCGCCAAGAGACGGGTTCCTTCAAGGCGCGGGGCGCATGGAACCAAATCGACCAGTTGACGCCCGCGCAGCGCGCCGCCGGCGTGGTGTGCGCCTCTTCTGGCAACCATGGCAAGGCCTTGGCGTGGGCCGCGCGCATGGGCGGAGTGCCAGCGACCATCTGCATGCCGGCCAACGCGTACCCGAACAAGATCGAGGCCTGTCGCGCCGAGGGCGCCACCGTCGTGCTGGCGCAAACGCGCGAGGGTGCCGACCTCGAGTGCCGCGCGCGCGTCGCCGCGGGCCTGACGCTGGTGCATCCCTACGACGCGCAACGCACGGTGGAGGGCGCGGGATCGGTGGGGGTGGAGATCGCGCGCCAAGCCCCCGACGCCGAGGTGGTCGTCGTGTGCGTCGGTGGCGGCGGGCTCGTCTCCGGCGTGTCGCTGGCGTTGCGCCGTGCATTCGGACGCCGCATCGTGGTGCTGGGCGCCGAGCCCGAGGGCGCTCCGTCCCTGGCGCTCGGAATGGCGCAGGGTTCCCCGGTGCACATCGAGGTGCGCAGCAAGATCCAAGGCCTGACGCCGACCTTCTCGGGCCAGCTCAACATCGATGTCGCGCGCGATTGCCTCGACGCGATCGTGCAGCTTACGGACGAGGACATCCACGCGGCCCAGGAGGAGCTCGTGCGACTCGGCGAGGTGGTCGAGCCGGCCGGCGCCGCCGCCTGCGCCGTGGTTCGATCCGGTCGACTGCCGTCAAATTTGCTTGACGGTCGCTCCGCGTCCGATCCCCTGCGCGTGGTGGTCGTCGTCTCGGGCGGCAACCCCGATCCGGCCCAGCTCGCGGCCGTGCGCGCCAGGCTGGCGGGTTCGGCATGAAGCGCCTCGTGCTGGCGCGTCCGCAAGGCCCGCGCAACGTCGGCATGGTGGCCCGCATCGCCGCCAACTTCGGCCCGTGCGAGATCGTGCTGGTGTCGCCCCTGAAGCCGTCGATGCTCGTGCATCCCGACTTCGAGCAGATGAGCCATGGCGTCGTGGACGCCAAGGAGAAGATCCGCGTCGTGGCGACCCTGCAGGAGGCGCTCGCCGATTGCACGGCGAGCATCGGCTTCACCGCGCGCGCCTACGACCATCGCACGCGGCGCGACTGGCGCGCGGCGCAGGCCGGCGTGGCCGAGCTGGCCGACGACCCCGACCACAAGGTCGCGCTGGTCTTCGGCAACGAAGAGACCGGCCTGACGCGCGACGAGACCGACCTGTGCGGCGAGCTGGTCCACATCGCCACCAGCGCCGAGCACGGTTCGCTGAACCTCGCCGTGGCCACCGCCGTGGTGCTGTCGGGTCTGCACACCGGCCGCGGTTCGCGCGCCGCCGAGCGCGGTTCCAAGCCCATCAGCGGCGAGGCGCGCGAGTTCCTCAAGGCCGCGCTCAAGCACGCCTTCGGCGAGCGCGTGGCGTTGACCGAGGCCGCGCGCGACGACATCGTCGCCTCGATCGAGCGCGTGTTCTCGCGCGCCGCGCTCGACGACCGCGATGCGCGCGCCTGGCACCTGATGGCGCGCGCCCTGGGCTCGATGCTGACGCCGAAGGACCTCGGGATCTCGGTCTCGAGCAAGCGCGGCCGCCGCCGCGAGGCGCAAGACCAGGCCCAGCGTCGGCGCTCCGCGCAGGGCTCCGACTCAGGCTGCGCGGACGATGGGGGGCAGGGCGACGCCGCGAGCTGAGGCCCGTCGTGGACCTGTTCCGGGAGGTCGCGCGAGCTTGGCCACGCGCGCCAAGCCACGGGCCTGGGCCGTCTCGCGCAGAGCGAGCCAGGCGGGGGCGATCGCCCACGGACCCATCCAACCCAGTGCGCGCCAGCACGGTTCGCATCCGAATCGGGCCGTCGGGCGAAACCTGCGCGTTGCGTCGCGCCGCCCGCGCGCCGAAGATCCTGCCGCGCGTTCCACGCATCGGCACACCGGCCGCGCACGCCGCGGCCCGCCACTCCCACACCCAGCGACTCCACATGGTTCGACTCGATCGCATCTACACCAAGGGCGGCGACCAAGGGCAGACAAGCCTCGGCGACGGCACGCGCGTCGACAAGCACCACCTGCGCGTCTGCGCCTACGGCACCGTCGACGAGCTCTCCGCCGTGCTCGGCCTGCTGGTGGCGCATGGCGTGGAGGAGCCGCACAAGGCCGACATCCTGCGCATCCAAAACGAGCTCTTCGACGTTGGCGCCGACTTGTGTGTCCCGGGCGAAGCTGGCGCGCGCCTGCGCATCGCACCCGCGTACTCCGAGCATCTCGAGGCGCTGATCGACCGCGAGAACGCCCAGTTGCAGCCGCTGAAGAGCTTCATCCTGCCCGGGGGCACGCAGTCCTCGGCATGGGCGCACCTGGCCCGCACCGTGTGTCGCCGCGCCGAGCGCGAGGTCGTGGCCCTCGCCGCGCGCGATGACGAACGCGAGCGCGTCAACTCCGAAGTGCTGAAGTACCTGAACCGCTTGTCCGACTACTTGTTCGTGCTGGGCCGAGTGCTCAACGACCGCGGCGCCGGCGACGTGCTGTGGCAACCCGGCCGCTCGCTGCAAGGCTGAGCCCGACCGTCCAAACGACGCGAGCCCACCCCAGCGCGAGCATCCGCCGACCAGCCGTGGCATCCTGCGGGCCACGCATGGACCCCACCCGCACCATCGCCCGCCACTACCTCGTGTCCGGCCGCGTCCAAGGCGTCGCCTACCGCCACCACGCCAAGCTCGAAGCGCGCGCCCTCGGCCTCGAAGGCGTGGTCCGCAACCTCCCCGACGGCTGCGTCGAGTGCATCGCCCGGGGCCCGGCGGCCGCCATGGCGCAGTTCGAGTCGTTCCTTCGCCGCGGACCACCCGCGGCCCTGGTGGAGCGCGTCGAGGTGCGCGAGGAGCCGGTGGAGGATGCGCGTTTCGCCGCTGGGATGTTGGCGCGGGGGGAGTTGGAGGGGGGGAGACGGTTCGTGGTCGACTTGGATTGATGCTGGTCCCGTTCATTGTGCGCGGCTTGGTGCGCGGGCCAGCGGGAATCGACCTTGCCGGAGCGATGCGACAGCTGCACGCCGCGACTGCGCGTCGCAACGCTGGGCTGCGCGCGTTGCGAGGCAGGTGCGGTCGCCTCTCCGCTTAGGTCGCGATGGGTCGCGAAGCTCGGGCGCGTTTGGTGTCGCTGCGATCGCGTGCTCTGTGCCTGAGGCTTCGTGCGTGCTTGGCTGTGCGTGCTACTCCTTCGTCGTGCTGCGATCATCTCGACTGTCGCTGGCATCCTGTGCTGGCATCCTGTGCTGGGGTATCCGGCGTGGGAGCTGGGCGATCTCGGTGGGCGGGAGGCTACCCGCGCAGCCAGGCCTCGGCCTGGACTCATCGCGTGCATTCCCTCACAGGTACTGACGCTCGCCACGGCCTCGTGTGCAGCACTCAACGGGCTTTTTTCGTCACGTCTTGGCGTCCAGCCTTCCCCGTTGCGCACAATCACCGGGGCCAGCATCCATCCCATGCTCCCCCGCCTCCTCCCCGCCTCTCTCGCTGTGCTGCTAGTCGCCTGCCAAGCGACACCCACCGTCCCGCAAGTCCTGCGCGGACCTGCTCCCACGCGCGTCAATGGCCCGTTGGTGCAGCAGTTCCTCTCGCCGCGTCCGCGGGCGGCCGAGACGCAGGAGGCGGGGACGCTTGGGACCGCGGCCTTCAGTTCCTACGCCAGCGTGCACGAAGTCGGGTCGAACGGGGCCCAGTCGGCGACCTTCGACGGGGAGTTGTGGCGCACCGGGGTGTTCCTGCGCTACGGGATCGACAAGCGCAGCGAAGTCGAGGTTGAGCTGCCGTTCCTGTGGACTTCTTCGGGCTTCCTGGACGGGCCCATCGAGGTGTGGCACGCGCTGTTCGGGTTCACCAACGGGGGGCGCGAGGATCGTCCGAGCAACGACTGGGACATGCGCCTCGAGTCGAACGGGGTGGTGGCCTTCGAGATGGATCCCGACGAGTTCGGGGTTTGCGACATCCCCGTGCTGTGGACCTACCGCCTGTACGACGAGACGTACGAGCTCCCGGCGCTGGCGCTGCGCGCGGGGTTGGAGCTGCCGGTGGGCTCTGTCAACCGAGGCTTCGGCAACGGAGGACTGGACGCCTCCATCGGGATCGTCGGACAGAAGAGCCGCGGAGACTGGACCTTCATCGGTGGAGTCGACTACGTGGCGGTGTCCACGCCCTCGGGCTTCGAGGACGCGGGGCTGGAGTCGCCCGATCGCATCCAAGCTTGGCTGTCGTGCGAGCTGCGCCACGACGAGCGCACTTCGTGGCTCGTGGCGCTGCGCCACGCGCCGCCCGCGACGCGCGACATCGAGCTCGACGAGGTCGAGCGCTTCAATCTCGACCTAGACCTGGGCGTCTCCTTCGACCTCACGAGCGATGTGCGCCTCATGGCGGGCTTCAGCGAGGACATCTGGACCGGCTCGGGCGTCGACCTCACCGGTTGGATCGGTGTCTGGTCGGCGCGCTGAATCCAGCGCGATTCAGTCGAGCGGCACCTCGCGCCGGACATCGCGACCCTTCTCGCCGCGCCACCAGATGGCCGCGCGTCGGCCCTCGCCCCGCAGGTAGAAGCGCACGCGCACCTCGCCCCGGCCGGGGATGCCCTGTTCCAGGCGCAACACCGCGGGGTCGCGCTCGGCCAGTTCGATGCGGTCCGGACGGAAACGATCGCCGCGCACGCCCGCGGCCAGCACCTCGACGCCCTTGCCCTCGAGCGAGATCGTGTCCATCAGGCCGAGCTTGTGCTTCTTGGCTTGCGCGGTGCGGGTGGGGATGGCGCGCTTGTTGCGCACCACGATGTCGAGCGCCTTCAAGCCATCGCCGAGGTCGAGCATCTGCGGTTCCTCGATCGATACCTCGGGCATCGCCGCGGCGTGCGCGATGCAGAACAGGGCGTTGCGATGCAGCATCTCCTCGATCAGGAAGCTCGGCGGCACGCGTCCGACGTCCTTGCGCCAGCCACCGACCTCGACCTTGCCGTGCACGGGATGGTCGACCGCGCGCCAATCGACGAAGCCGGCGCCGGAGAGCAGCTTGTCGTCGAACCAGCGGCGTTGCTTGTCGCCGCTGGCGAGCGGGCCGCCCGCTACCTTCGAACGCTCGGGGAACATCAGGTCGTCGTTCCAGAGCTCGTTGGTGAACGAAAGGATGCCCAAGCCTTCGTAGGTCCATGTCACGAAGCCGCCGTAGACCGTGTACAGGTCCTTCCAGATGACCATGTAGCGGTAGAACGGCAGCATCAGTTCGCCGTCGCGGCCCAGTTCGTCGTACACGCGCACATCGGCGGGTTCGTACGAGCCGAAGCCCTCGGCGCCCGGACCACGCAGGATCATGCCGCCCATGTTGTGGAAGCTCTGCACCGCTGCGATCTGCGGCTTGGCGACGATCCATTCGGCGATCGCGCGCGTTTCCGGCCAATGCAGCGGGTACGGACCCGCGCCGCGTTGCACGTGCTCGGGCTCCCACATCGAAGGCCACGCGCGGTTCATGTCGTAGCCGCCGACGCCGTCCTCGTCCACGCGCCCGTCGCCGTCGTCGTCGAAGCCCTCGGAACCCAACAGGATCCAATCGCCGCGCCGGCCTTCGTCGTTGGGCGGCACGGGGATCATCACGCGCGGATCGTCGGGATCGAGGCGATGCGTGCCCTGGCCAGGGAGGTGCTTGCGCATCTGCACGATATGGCCGTCGCCATCGAGGTCGTTGGGCCCGTCCTCGTCGAAGCGGCCATCGTCGTCGTCGTCGGTCGGCTTCGCGCCGGTGCGCGAGGAACTGGCGTTGTGGGCTTCGTCGAACCAGCGCGCGCGACCATCGGGGTTGACCATGGGCAGGAGGTGGAAGCTCGCGCGCTTCAAGAGTGCCGCCACCTCTGGGTTCGACTCGGAGTTCTCGAGCAAGTACCACGCGAGGTAGACCACGGCCTCGGCGCCCTGCACCTCGTTGCCGTGGATGTTGCCGTCGACCCACATCGCCGGCTTGTCGTCGAGCGTTCCGCTTGCTTCGTCGCCGAGGATCCACAGCCGCAGCGGGCGGCCCTCGACCGAGGCGCCGAGCGCATGTTCGCGCATGAGCTTGGGCCATTGCGCCGCGAGTCGCGCCATGAGCGCGTCGATCTCGACGTCGTCGTAGAAGCGGTTCCACGCGATCTCGACCCGCGGCCGGAAGCCGGTCGGCAGGCCGGGGAAGCCCTGCCGCGGCTCGGCGGCGTCCTGCGGCGACGCAGCGAGCGCCATGAGCGCCAAGGCGATGGCATCGATCATCGGGCTTCCTCCATCTCCACGCGCGAGGCTGTTAGTTGCGGCCCATCGATCTCCACCGCGATGTCCTCGGCGTCGACTCCGCGCACGAGCCAAGTCAACTCGGCCTTGCCGCCCAGCCCGGCCAAGTCGAGCTGCGCCTCCGCCGGTCCGGCGAGGCGCGTCGCGTCGGAGGGCAAGTCCAGGCGCACGCGCACCGGTCGCACGCCTCCGGTGCGTCGCGCCACTTCGCTGCGCGTCGCGAGCAGCGCGTCGTTGCGCAGCTCCAGCTCCACCTGCAGCAGCCCCGCGCCCAGGTCCTTGGCGGCGAAGCGCGCCACGCGCGGCCGCGGCAGCTCGCGCAACAAGCTGGCGAGGAAGCGGGCTTGCTCGCCGGCGAGGCGCGCGCGTTCGGCTTGCGGCGGCTCGACGAGCGCGTAGGGCGCGAAGCCGCCGATCTCCACCGGCCCGAGGTCGGGGTGCTGGAAGGCGCGCCACGGCACGAAACGCGCCGTCTCCTTCTCGCGATCGATCCAGCGCAACCGCTTGGCGTCTTCGCCCGCCTCGGCGAGGTCCGCCGGGGGCTCGGGCGCGCCCTCGACCTTGGGCGCCTCGGCGTCCATCGGCAGGCTCCACAAGTTGGCGTGGAACGACCACAGTCCGCGCTGGGCCTGCACCCACGCCTGGAAGGTGCCGGCGTCGGATCCTGAACTGCGTCCAGAAAACTTGACAGCCGAGCGCTTGACCAGCGCCGCCATGGCGTCCGCGTCCGCGGCAGGCAAGCCCTCCGAGGGCGATGGACTGCGGCGCGGCCACTCGTCGCGCACCTTGGGCCGCTCGGCGCAGTTGTCGAGTTCCCCGTACACCACGACCGCGGCGATCTCCGGATGGGCCAGCACGAAGTCGCACAGCGCGCGCGACTCGGGCATCGAGGTCGGCCACGCGCCGGATTCGAGCGCGTGCTCGCGCCAACCTTGCGGGAAGTTGCGGTTGAGCACCACGTCGAGCAGCGGATCCTCGCCCGTCTTCTCGTCGCGGTCGCTGTCGCGCCCCTCGGGCATCAAGCGGTGGGTGCCCACCTCGCCCTTGGCGCGATCCCTCTTGCGCATGGCGCGCGGGTCGCGCGGATCGACGAGCCACTCGCCATCGGGATCGGGCACGCGCAGCTGCAGCACCAGTCCGTCGCCGTCGACATCGCCCGGCGCATCCTCGCCCTCGGCGCCGTCGCGATCGTCGTCGCCGCCGCGGACGCTGGCGCGCGTTTCCGCCAGCGGCGTCGCGAAGCGCGCCTCGCAGGCGTCAGGGTTGGCGCGCGGCACCACGTACAAGGTCGCTTGCGCCAACAACCGCCGCACCTCCGCGTCGGGGCTCGTCAGCAAGCCGCGCGCCGCTTCGAGCGCGACACCGCTGGTCCACGCTTGCGGACCGTCCAGCCCCGCGACGACCAGCACCGCCGGACGCCCCGCCTGCAGCTCGCCGCGCGCGATGCGCACGATGTCGATGCGCCGTCCGCCGGGGGTCTCGACCAACGGCAGGATCGTGGCTTCGCGCGGGTGCTCGCTCGCGAGGCGGGCGCAGGCGGCTTGCAGCTCGCGCTGGTCGAGCAGGGCGCCGCTCGCCGCGTCGGGGGCGGCCGACTGCGGCAGCAGGAGGAGGAGGGCGAGGAGCGGGGTCATCGGGGCAGAGCCTAGCAGCGATGCTGGCCCCTGTCATTGTGCGCGCCAGCGAGCGCGCCGCGCCCCTTGTCCACCCTCGCGGCGGAAAGGTGGAACACGCAACTGCGCTCGGCCCGCGCGCGGGATGCGCTGCGCGAGCTCGCCGGGTCCCTGACGCGATCCGGGCGCTGGTGTCGCCGCTGTCGTGACTGGCCTGTGGTGATCGTGGGTGTGGTGTTCGTCCGTCTGCGGATGGTCGCTCGATGGGCTCCGGTTGGGCGCGTTCTGGTCTACGCGCGGCGCTGGTGGATCGCCGGGTGGCTGGGGCGGGTCGATCCTGCCCGCTGGCGCCTTGGGCGTGGTGGGCCTGGTCCAGCGCCTGCCAAGCCGAGGCTTGGGTCGGCGTCGACGCCCCTCCATCCGACAAGAACGCTCGCTTTCGGCCTCCAGGCAGCACCCGCGAGGCGAATTCCCGTTCGGGCCGCGCACAACGAACGGGGCCAGCATCCCTCAGCGCGCCAAGAACTCCTCGATCTCCCCCGCCCGCGCCTCCCCATCCGCCACTCCCAACTCGACCAGCCGCGACAAGTAGTCGTGCTGGAACATCACCAACGACAGCAAGTCGTTCGAGCGCGTCTCCCGCGTGCCGAGGCCGCGCGTCAGGAAGCGGAAGGCTCGGGGGAGCTTGGGCTCGTGGTCGTTGGCCAGCTTGCCCAGATCGCGCGAGGGGCGCAGCACGAGGAGGTCGATCGGACGCAGGCCGGCGCGTTGGTCGGGGGGGATGCGAGCCACCAGCTCGTTGGTGCGTTCGAGCTGCAAGGCGTCGCCGTCGAACTGGTCGAGGAAGATCGAGTTGAACAGGGCGCCGGCGACCTGCGCGGCCGGCGGATAGTTCTCGACCATCGGTCGGGAGCGTTCGGAGCGCGTGCGCGCGCTGCGCGTCGAGATGGCGATGATCTTGGTGGCGCCGAGGTGCACGGCGGGGGACAGCGGTGCCGTCAGGCGCATGCCGCCGTCGCCGTACCAGTGGGCGCCCACGCGCACGGCCGGGAAGAAGATCGGCAGCGACGCCGAGGCCATGATGTGCTCGACGGTCAAGGTGCAGGGCACGCACACGCGCTGCGCCCGCTCCCATGGCGCGACCTCGCTTCCCTGCACCCAGGTGACCGACTCGCCTGTCGAGTACGACGCGCCAGTCAGCGCCACGGCGCGCAGCTTCTTCGACTCGATGTTCGGCGCGATGCGCTCGAGCACGCCGCCTTCGCCGCCCACGAGGCCCGAAAGGAGCTCGCGCAGCGGTTCCGTGTCGACGAAGCCCTGCGCGGTGCTGGCGCGGCGCGCGCCGCCCGACACGAGCTTGATGCCGGTGCGCAGCACCCGCCCGGAGAGCGACCACGCGTCGACGCGGAAGATGTTGTCGACCTTCAGCGAACGCCACAACTCGACGAGCTCCTCCATCGTCTGGCCGTACTCGTCGCAGGAGGACGCCATCCACGCGGCGTTGATGGCGCCCGCCGAGACGCCCGCGATGATCGGCACGCGCAAGCGCGGATGGCGCCGTCCGATGGCATGCAACAGCCCGGCCTGGTACGCGGCGCGCGCGCCGCCGCCGCTCATCACCACCGCCAATTGGGCGCCATCGGCCATCCAACCAAAAGGTAGCCGCAAGGGCCGCGCGCTACCATGTCGGACCTGATGGAGTCCCGCGAAGCCATGCAAGCCCGCGAAGCCACGCAGGCAGAGCCGCGCGCGCCAAGCGAATTGCTCGAGCTCGCCTGCCCGCTGTGCGGGCCATGCGGCAGCGAGTTGCGCGTCGAGCTGTCGCGCGCGGGGCGTCCTTGGCGGCTGCGACGCTGCAACTACTGCAACCTGGTGTTCCTCGCGCAGCGGCCGCGAGCATGGCGCGAGGCCTCGGTCGGCGACGCCGGACCTGAAGCTCCTTCGGCGGCCGATGTGGCCGAGGCGCGAGGCGATGTAGATGCGGCGCGCTCCGTCGGACTGGGTGAGCCGCGCCGCGTGCTGTTGGCAGGCGGCGCGGCGACAGCTCTCGAACCATGGCGCGCGGCCTGGCCCGCGCTCGAGGCGTGGGTCGCCAGCGACGCTCCGCGCGGCGTGGCGGAGGCTGGTCGCCTCGGCTTCCAGGTCGTGCAGGCGCGGCTCGAGGATCTAGGCGGCACGGAGGGCGAGCGCTTGCGCGAGCACGGTCCGTTCGACGCCATCGTGTGCGTCGACTCGTTGGACGAGCGCGACGATCCACGCGCCAGCCTCGCGGCGCTGCGCTCGCTGGCGCGCGATGGCGCCGTGCTCGTCGCGCGCGGGGTCGATTGCGGTGGCGCGCAGGAGCGGCGCTTCCGCCACGGCGCGTGGCACGCCTACCAACCGCCGCGTCGCGCCCACTTCTTCAATCCCTTCAACCTCGCGCGCCTGGCTGGCGGCGAGGGCTTCGAGAAGAGGCTGGTGCAGGCGCTGCCGGACGCGCGCGGCTGGATCCGTTCGTGGCGCGCCGAGCTGGCGCTGCGCGGAACGGCGAGCGATGTCGTCGCGTTGTTGCGCGACGACCATCCGTTGCTGTCGGCGTGGTTCGGCTTCGTCGATCGGCGCGCGGCCCGCCAAGGCCGGCGCACGAGTCGCGTGCGCTTCGTCGCCACGGCGCGCCCCGGGCCCGCGCCGGGCGCTGGCAACTCCTTCGCGCCAGCGGCCCGCGCGCCGGCGCGCTGAAGTCGCATTTCAAATACCCCTTTTCAGGCGCTCGCGGCGAGCTGCAGCGACATGTGTCGATCGCTGTCGATCGTGATCTCGGCCAAGGCCAGTCCGCATTCGTCCGCCATCGCGCGCAGCTCGAAGGGCGTGAGCGCCGCGCACAAGGAGGCGCGGAACAGCTCCTGCTGCTCCGGCGTGCCCTCGCCCGCATGCAGCGCCACCAGCTCGGCGACCCGCGCGTGGCACCACGGGCGCGCCAGGTCGCGCACGAGCAGCGCGCCTCCGGGCTTCAACACGCGCCGAGCCTCGCGCAGGAACGGCCGCGGATCGGGGATGTGGTGCAGGATCGTGTTGCTGCACACGGAGTCGAAGGAGCCGTCGGCGAAGGGCAGGCCCTTGGCGTCGCAGCGTTGGAAGTGGAGGCGCTCCGCGTGCGGCGAGCGCGCGCGCTTGGCCTCGGCGTGGCGCAGCATGTGCGCGGCGAGGTCGACTCCCACGATGCGCGCCTGCGGCAAGGCCTCGCACAAGAGCAGCGGGATGTGCCCCGGGCCGCAGCCGATGTCGAGCACGCGTCCATGCGCGCCGAGCTCCTGCATGCGCTTGGCGAAGGCCGCGTTGGCCGCCGAGTGGTCCATGGCGTCGTAGCCATCGGCCTCCTCTTGCGTGTCCATCGCTTCGGGTTCCAGCACTCGTGCGATCATCGTCCTTGTTCCTTCCCGGCGCGCTTCGTCGCGCCGCTCTTCGAGTCCGCGTCCGCGCGCGCGAAGCCGCGTCCATCCAACTTCCAGGCGTGGTCGAACCAGCCTGCGGCCAGCACGCCGCCGTCGCCCTTGGCGTGGAGCTCCTCCCCCCAGATGGCGTAGTCGGGGTAGCCCACGCCCGAAGTGAAGGGCGCCAGGTTGAATCCGGCGAGAGCGCCGGGCCTGCCGCTGTCGGCGAATACGCCCACCAGGCACGGTTCCTCCGCGCCCTCGGGGCCGAAGCTCGCACGCCGCACGAACACCGCGCCCAGCGCGTCGCCGCGCCACTCGCGTTCGCCAAGGCGCATGCAGCCGCGGCGCGCGACGAGCGGCGAGTCGGCGAGGAGCCGCTCCCACGCCGAGTTGGTGTCGGCGTTGCCGTACAAGACCAAGTTGCGACCGGCATGGCGCGCCGCGTCGGCGCGGAGCTGCGTGTCGCTGACGATCTCGCAACTGCCGTTGCCGCGGTACCACCATTGCTGCAGGTCGCCACGCGCGCGCGCAAGCAGCAACTCGGTCTCCGCGCGCGTGCCCGCCGTGCCCACGACGAACACGAAGCGCCGATCGAAGACGCGCTTGAACGGTCCGGACAACTCGGGCGTCTTTTCGCCGGCCGCGTCGTCGGCGCCTTCGGCCACGGCGCGCCAGCCGTCCTCGAGGCGCGCGACATGGCGCGAGTCCGCGCCATCGACGCGTTGGCCGTCGACGACGAGTTCGCCGTTCCACCCCGGGATGCGCCCGCCGATGCGGAGACGCCGCGCGTTGCGCGCGCGGATGGCCAGCGCGCCCGCGGCGTCCAGCTCGGCCTCGATCTCGAATGGTTCGCCGTGGCGCTCGACTTGGCGCACCTCGAGCCAATGGTGCGTCGAGTCGACGCTCGGATCGACGCCGCGCCACGCGAGGCGCCGCGGCGCTTCGGCGCGGTCGTGCTCGGCGTACATCTCGAACACGCCGGGCCACTCCAGGCAATCCGCCCCCGCGGCGCGCTCGCCATCCCACCAGTGGCCCGCGCCTTCCTCGAAGTGCGCGCGCGGCGCGGCGCCGGCCCGCGCGAGGGCGTCGATCATCGTGCGCGCTTCGCTGGCTGGCACGTTGTCGTCCGCGGTGCCGTGCACGACGTAGGTCGGCACCTGCGCCAGGTTCGACACGAGCTCGAGCGTGCGCGAAGCGCCGTCGGCGGCGTGCCACGACTCGCGCAACTCGCCCTGCGGTCGTGAACCGTAGCTGTCGAAGTCCACCCAGCCGGCGCTGGGCGCGATGGCGAGGAAGCGGTCCGGATCGTTGGCGGCCAAGTGCCACGTGCCATGGCCGCCCATGGAGTGGCCGTTCAAGTACACGCGCGCATCGCAACATTGCGCGCGCGGAGCGGCCATCCAGGCGGCCGGTTCGCCGCGATGCGCGCGCAAGCCGGCGGCGAGCGCCTCGTAGGCGTCGATGCGGCCCCAGTCCTGCCAGTCGAAGCCGTACGGCCTGCGGTTGGTGGCGGCGATGTGCAGCCAGCCGGCCTTCCTCGAGTAGGCGTTGATCTGGCCCCACGCATCCACGCCGGCGCCGTGCAGCGACAGGACCACGCGCGGGTCGAGGTTCGCCGCGTCCGTCGGCGCCAGCAAGCCCAGCACCTGCACCGTGCCGTCGATGCCCGACTCGAACGTCGCGAGTCGCGGCGCGTCGCTCGCGCGCACCGCGAGTTCGAAGGAGTGCAGCGTGCGGCTGGTCTTGGTGTCGATGGCGAAGTGGAAGCGCGTCGCGCCGGGTTCGCGCGGCGCGCGCTCGAACCCCCACAAGGGCAGCGCCACCTTGGCGAGCGACAACGGCGCGATGGGCGGCAGCTGGATGGCGCGCGAGATGGGGGCGACGCGCGGCGGTTCGCCCACGCACTCCATCAGGCGTGGCGCGATGGCGCGAGTGGTGGCGTTGACGAGCAGCACGCCGGCGCGCGGCGGTTGCGCGCGACGCGGCTCGCCCGCGACGAGGTCCGGCTTGGTCAAGTCCCAGTCGCCGAACAGGATCTCGCCTTGCGGCTCGACGAAGCGCAACGACGCTCGTCCACGCGGCCCGGCGATCCAGATCTCGTTGGGTCCCTTCTTCAACAGCACGGGCACGCCCGGCCAGCCGTAGCCATACACGTCGCCCGTCACCGGCGCCTGGTTGACGAAGCCGCGCGCGGCGCCCGAGAGACGCGCCAGCACCACGCGTTCCGAGTCGCTCTCGATCGTGGTCCACGCCCAGGCGAAGGGGCCCGGCAAGGCGCCGGACTCGTCGGCTTCCATGGGCGCGAAGCGCCGCTCCACGCCGCTTTCGCCGATCCAGGCGCGTTGCGTGTCGGGCGCGACGCCAGCGACGACGCACTCGCCGTAGACCTGGTCGGGTCGGAACGGCCGTCGTCCGGGCAGGTCGACCGCCTCGATCGCCAACCATCGGCGCGGGACGATGTCGCCGGCCGGCGCCAGGGCCAACGCGAGTAGCAGGGCTATCATCGCCCCTTGCCCAAGAGCGCCTCGATGCGCCGCTGCATGTCGCTCGAGGCCCAGATGGGCACTTCTCGGCCCATCAAGCGTTCTTCGTCGTAGGCGGAGGTGCGCAGCGCCTCGGCGCGCAGGCCATGCTTCATCGTGCCGTAGGCGGCGCGCGGCAAGGCCGAGAGCGCCTGCAACTTCGCCAGCGCCGCGTGCATCGCGTCGCCTTCGACCACTTCGTCGAGCAAGCCCGCGCGCACGGCCTCTTCGACCCCGAGGAGGGACGCGCCGAAGATGGCGCGTTCGGCTCCGCGCTCGCCCAACCGGTGCCGCACGACGCGCAGGCAGGCGGGCGGGATGCAGGCGCCCAACGCCAGTTCGTTCAGGCCGATCCGGGCCTTGATGCCCGCCGGCGCGATGCGCCAGTCGCAAGCCAGGGCGAGGATGCAACCGCCGGCGATCGCGTGTCCGTTGACCAAGGCCACCACGGGCGCCGGATACAGATCGAGGCGCGTCACCAACGCGTCCAGCCGTCGCAGGAAGCGTTCGATCGCCGCGGCGTCGGCGGCGGCGATCTCGCGCAGGTCCACGCCAGCGGAGAAGGCGTCGCCGTCGCCGGTCAGGAGGATCGGTTCGCCATCGGCCTTCTGCAGTTCGGCCTCGAGGAAGGCCATCAGGCCGGTGGACAAGGCGTTCTTGCCCGGTTGGGCCATGCGGATCTGGTGCATGCGTGCGCTCCACGCGCGGCGTGCGCCGCGGTGGCGGACACTCTAGCAATCCAAGCCTGCGCGCTTGCCCGCCGGCTCGTCGCCAGCACAATCAGCGCCATGCAAGCCGCGCGCCGCCACTTCGCCAGCGACAACAACGCACCAGTCCACCCGCGCGTGTGGGAGGCCATGCGCGCCGCCGATGTCGGCCACGCCCGCGCCTACGGCGACGACCCTTGGACGCGCGCGATGGAAGAGCGCTTTCGCGAGCACTTCGGCCCGGGAGCCAGGGCGTGGCCCGTGTTCCTCGGCACCGGCGCCAACGTCACCGCGCTGCAGTCCATGCTCGCGCGCCACGAGGCCGTGATCTGCGCGCAGCACGCCCACATCGCCGTCGACGAGTGCGGCGCGCCCGAGCGCCATCTCGGCGCCAAGCTGATCCTCGTGGCGACGCCCGACGGCAAGCTGCGTCCGGCCGACATCGAACCGCGCCTGCATGGGTTGCGCGACCAGCATCATGTGCAGCCCAAGGTGGTCTCCATCACGCAGTCGACCGAGTACGGCACGGTCTACGCGCCCGAGGAGATCCGCGCCTTGTCGGCATGTTGTCGCGCGCACGGGTTGCTGCTGCACCTCGACGGGGCGCGGCTCGCCAACGCGGCCGCGTCGCTGGGCGTGCCGCTGCGCGCGCTCGCCACCGACGCCGGCGTCGACGTGCTGTCCTTCGGTGGCACGAAGAACGGCGCGATGCTGGCCGAGGCGGTCGTCTTCCTGAAGGAAGGGCTCGGCGAGGACTTCCGCTTCGTGCGCAAGCAATCGATGCAACTCGCGTCCAAGATGCGCTACGTCTCGGCGCAGCTGGCGGCCTTGCTCGAGGGCGACCTGTGGCTCGCCAACGCGCGCCACGCCAACGCCATGGCGCAGGCGTTGCGCGCGCGCGCCGAGCTGGTGGAGGGCGTGTCCTTCGCCTGGCCCACGCAGGCGAACGGCGTGTTCCCGATCCTCGACAAGGCGTGGATCGGGCCGTTGCAGGCCGAGAGCTTCTTCTACGTGTGGGACGAGGAGCGCGGCGCGTGCCGCTGGATGTGCTCGTGGGACACGACCGAGGAGGACATCGAGCGCTTCGCCATGGCGCTCGAGCGCGTGGCGTCGGGACGCGCTCGTTGATGCCCGGCTCGGCGCGCGCGAGGGAGTCCAGGTGCGGCGGAGCCTAGGTGTGTCGAAGTCTCGGCGTGTCGGAGTCTCAGTGCAGTCCGACGACGCGGCAGTAGAGTCGACTCGGTGGTCCGATCAGATCCGCCGGAGCCTTCGCGCCCGCGGCCAACAAGAAGTGCGCCGCGTCCGCGTCGGTCGTCAGGGGCAGGTACCACTGACCGTCGGCCCCCTGCGGTGCGTTCATGGGCGTTGGGCCCGCGAGGGCCTCGTCCGTGGCGAGGATCACCACCGCGCCGTGCCCGCTGACTGGGTTCGGCCCGATGTAGCAATCCTTCACGTAGAGCGGCTCGCCCCGAGGCCCGAGGCCGGCGAGGAGCAGGCTGCGACCTTTGAGTTCGCGCACCAGTTCCAACGCCCTGAGGGACAAGCGCGCCTGTGGGGCGGCCTCCACGCTCGGGGCGCAGGATTGGTTCAGCAGAAGGACGCTTGACGCCAGGAACGTCATGGCGCGCAAGCAGGAGACATTCAGCATACCGGTCACCAGTAGGGGGTGCCTTGACCGACAGCGCGGGTTGGGGAGTCCCATGATGCCCCCGTAGTTTCGCTGTGGGGAAGCGATTTGGAAAAAACTTCCGTCAGGCGCGGATCAAAGGCGTCGGGATCGACAACCCCGCCGACTCAAGGCCGCCAACGCACCACTTGCACGCCGCCTGGCACCGGCGTGGCCACGCGCACATGCGAGCCGAGATCGACGACGCGCGCGCGCCCCGAGGATCGGTCGGCGGTCGTGCGCGCGACCTCGCGCACGACGACGGGCGGAGCGTCGGCATCCAGTGAGTCCCAACGCGCGAGCATCCACGCCGCCGCGCCCTCGACGCGCTCCAACCACAGCACGCTGAGGCTGCCACCCGGACCGCACGAGGCGTCCAGCCTGCCGAGCACGCCGCCGCGCGCGAGCACGCGCCACCGCCACGGGCCTCGCGGATCCTCGGCGGTCGACAGCACCACGCGCGCCTCGCCGCCACCCTCCGTGTAGCGCACCAGCGCCACGCGCGTCCCGTCGGATGCCAGGACCGCGCCGTTCACCGGACAGCCGTGGATGCGCCAACCATCGTCGAGCCCGGCTTCGATGCGCCGCGTGGTCCCGTCGCGCGCGATGTGCGCCAGCGCGATGTCGCGCCGCTCGTCCACATCGCGGTCGCGCCAAGCCACGAGCGCGCCGTCGCCGCGGGCTGTCAAGGATGTTGGACAACAATCGCAGGCGCGCTCGTCGAGCAGGATCTCGGCGCCGAAGCGACCGTCGGAGTCGATGAAGCGCGCTTGCACGCGCATGGCGCCGTTCGACTTGGCGTGGTCGCGTCCGTCGAGCCACGCCGCGACCAGTCCGCCCTCGTCCATCGGCGCGAGCGACACGAAGCCGTGTTCGCCGAGTCCGACATCGTCGTGCAAGCGCCGTGGCGCCGCATGTTCGCCTGCAATCCAGATGGCGTAGTCGTAGGCGCCGTCGCCCGTGCGCTCGAGCCAAGTCGCCCACGTCGCGCCTTCGGCGTCGCGCGCGGCGGCTGGCACGTCCGCCCAATTCACGAACCAGCGTTCGCCGCGCGCCAGATCGCGCACACCCGTGGACGCGTGCAAGCGCAGCGCATGTCCGCCGCCATCGGGCGCGAGCACCACGAGCTCGGGTTCGCGCGCACGGGTGGCGGCGCGTGGCAGCGATACCCATGTGGGCGCGGCACCCGCGCGTTCGCGCGCCTCGACTTCGAGCGAGCCGTCGCGGGCCTCTCCGCACGATGCGGTCGAGAGCGTCGAAGCCGCGGCGGTCGCCAACGCGAGGGCGGCCGCGCGCATCAGCCCTGCTGGCCTTCGAAGGCCGCCTTGACCTCGTTGTTCATCAGCACGACGAGCGCCCAGATGCCCACCGGCAAGCCGATGACGCAACAGCAGCCCGTGAAGCACGGCAACATGCCGAGGATGGAACCGGCGATGGCGAGGCCGCGCCCCTTCAATTGGCGCATTTGCAGGCCGCTCCACAGGATCAGGCCCGACACGGCCAGCGCCAAGAGCGACATGACCAAGTTGCCGCCCGCGAGCAGCGAGACGAAGGTCTCGGTGGTCTCCGGGTCCATGCCAGCTCGGTCGAAGGCTTGGCGCAGCTGGTCGACTTGCTGGTTGGTCGCGCCTTGCACCGCTCCCGCCAAGGCACCGGCCGCTCCCAAGGCTCCCACGGCGATCAATCCGATGGCGGGGAGCTTGACCTTCTCCAATGCTGCGGTGCGATCCATGCTTCGACTCCTTCTGGCGGGGGACATCGCGACGGGCTCATCGCGACGGTGACGGCGCGACGGACGCCCCCCCCGGGTCGGTAGTCTAGCCGTCGGCGCTGGTCCGCCCCAAGCAGACACGCGCTGTCGAACCCTTGCGGCGCTGCGCCGCCACCGGCTTCGGTGTCCGCTTGGGAGCGCTGTGGTCGTGGTCTCTCAGACGCCTTCTTTCTTGGGCTCGCCGCCTTCGCCGCCATTCTGCTCGCCGGGTTCGCCGGGCTTGCCCTCGCCGGCCGGGTCGCCGTCCGGTGGCGCCTCGCCGCGGCCGCCTCGCCCGCCGGCTGCACCGCCCGGCCCGTCCGCGCCGCCGAAGATGCGCACGCGCTCGATGTCGTCGCGGCACAAGCGCGCGACTTCGGCGCCGATGGTCGACAGGTCGGCGCCATTCGAAACGGCGAGCGCGGCCTCGAGCGTGGACTTCAGGGGGCCGTCGATGGCCGAACGCAGGTGCGTCTCGAGTGCTCCGCGCCACCCCTCGTCGCGCTTCAGCGCCAAGGCCAAGGCCGCCGCGCGCTTGTCCTCTTCGGATCCCGTGGTCAGCACGGCGTCGAGCGCGGCCAGCACATCCTTGTCGGGCGCGAAGTGCGACAACGAGTAGATCGCGTTGCGACGCACGAGCAGGTCCTTGTCGGCGCGCGCTCGACGCGCCACCTCCTTCTTGACCTTGGCTTCCTTGGCGCCACAGGCGGCGAGGGCGCGCACCAGGTCCTTCTGCACCTTGGGGTCCTTCTCTTCGGCGAGCTGCTTCTCCAGCACCTTGGCGCTCTCGGGCGCTGCGAGTTGCTCCAAGGCGACCGCGGCCTCCATGCGCATTTCGGGCGCGAAGTTGCCCACGAACTCGTGCACCAGGGGCGCGTATACGGGCGGCGAACCCGCACCGATGGCGCGGATGATGCGCATGTGCTTGGTCGCGCCGTCGGCTGCGCCCCGGCCCGCGCCGCCACCACCACCACCTCCGCCGCGACCACCACCACCTCCGCCACCGCCGCGACCACCGCCTGCGGCGCCGCTGCGCAGTTCGGCCTGGATGCAGTCGACCGCCGCGGAATCGTCGCAGACGAGGATGCGCAGGAGGGCGTTCCAGCGTTCTTCCGCCGGCAGGCCGCGCTTGACCTTCTCGATCAGCTCGAGCAGTTCCTTCTTCGACAGCGGCGCCGCCGTCTCCGCGGCACCTGGGTCGTACACGCCGTCCATGACCACGCGGCGCGGCGCGCGCGCGGTCGAGGGCATGGCGACATCGCTCTTCGCATCGAGCTTCTTGATGGCGGTGACGAAGCACCAGACCATCTCGTCCTTGGCGATCTCGTAGGGCACCGACAAGAGCACCTTGCCGTCGCCCGAAAGCCACACGTGCTGCGGCGCGATCACCATGCCCGAGGCGTCGGCCTTGAGGATGTCCTTGCGCGCCTCCATGTCGACGCGCCGGTGATCCAGGCACATGAGTCCGTCGAAGCGCGTGCACGCCTTGGTCGGGGCGGCATGCTCGGCCGCCGAGGCCACCACGTTGAGCGTGCGCGCGGCGAGCGCCACGACTTCCTTCTCGGCGTACATCTTGTTCGCCATGCGGTCGTTGGCCTTCTCGCCGTCCATGTTGACGGCGAGGAAGACGACCTTGCCGCCGTCCTTGGCGGTGGCGAGCGCCGATTCGAGCGTCTTCTGCCACGCGATCTGGGCGTGGGCGGCGACGGAGAGGAGGCAGGTGGCGGCGAGGGCGAGCGGGAGTCTCATGGGCGTGGTTCCTGCGAAGATCGTCGTGGAACCGGAGAGCCGGGCGCAAGTCCCGCGCCAAAGGGCGATTCCAACCCCTGTCGACGCCCCACTTCGGCCCGCGGGGATGGGCCTCAGGCCAACCAGCCGCGCACGACGGTCCCCTCGACGTCGGTCAGGCGGAAGTCGCGGCCTTGGCTGCGATGGACGAGCTTCTCGTGGTCGAAGCCCAGGCAGTGGAGCAGCGTCGCGTGCAGGTCGTGCACCGACACCGGATCCGAAACGACCTTGTAGCCCAGCTCGTCGGTCGCGCCCCAGGTCTGGCCGGTCTTCAGGCCGCCGCCGGAGAGCAGCAGCGTGAACGCGTGGCTGTGGTGGTCTCGGCCGAGGAACTTGCTGCCGTCGCGCTCCTCGTTCATCGGCGTGCGGCCGAACTCGCCGCCCCACACGAACAGTGTGTCCTCCAAGAGGCCCGACTGCGCGAGGTCCTCGAGCAGCGCGGCGCTCGGCCTGTCGGTCTCCAGGCAACGCCGCGGCAGCGAGGTCGCCAGGTCGTCGTCCGGGCTGGTGCCATGCGAGTCCCAACCCCAATGGTGGAGCTGCACGAAGCGCACGCCTCGTTCCAGCAAGCGCCGCGCCAACAGGCAGTTGTTGGCGAAGCTCCTCGCGCCAGGCTCCGCACCGTAGCGCGCGAGCGTGGTGGCGCTTTCGCGCGAGAGGTCGGCGAGCTCCGGCACGCTCGCCTGCATGCGCCAGGCCAGCTCGTACTGCGCCATGCGCGTGGCGATCTCGGGATCGCCGAGCGCGTCGCGGCGGCGCGCATTCAGCTCCGCCAGCGTGTCGAGCTGCGCGCGGCGCGACTCGCGCGCGAGGCCCTCGGGGTCGGCGAGGTGCAGCACCGGCGAGCCCTCGCCGCGCAAGCGCACGCCTTGATGGACGCCGGGCAGGAAGCCGTTCGACCACAGGCTTGCGCCGCCATCGGGCCCGTAGCGGCCCGACAAGAGCACGCAGTAGGTCGGCAGATCGTGGTTGGCGCTGCCGAGGCCCCACGCGGTCCAGCTGCCGAAGCTCGGCCGGCCGATGCGCTCGTGGCCGCTCGCCATGTAGATCTGCGCCGGCGCGTGGTTGAACTGCGTCGTGCGCATCGAGCGCGCCACCAGCAGCCGATCCGCCTGCTTGGCGAGGTGCGGCAGCAGCGTCGAGAACTCGGCGCCCGATTGGCCGTGGCGCGCGAACTCGAAGGGCGACCCGAGCAGCTTGGGATGGCCCTTGATGAAGGCGAAGCGCTCGCCTTGCAAGTAGCTCTCGGGCAGCGGCTGTCCGTCCAACTGCTTGAGCTTGGGCTTGTGATCGAACAAGTCGAGCTGCGAGGGAGCGCCCGCCATGTGCAGGTGCACCACCCGCTTGGCGCGCGGGGCATGGTGCGTCGCGGGTGCATTCGCGCCCTGCGCCGCGGCGCGCTCCGAAGAGAGTGCCTGCAGCGCCATGGCTCCCAGCCCCGCGCCGCCGGCGCGCAGCAGTTCGCGTCGCGACCAAATCGGGTCCGCGCCGCTCATCCGCGCACCACCGCCTCGTCGAGGTTGAGCAGCATGTTCGCCACGACGATCCAAGCCACGAGCTCGTCCGGCGCGAGGCGCTCCGCGCCGCGCAGCGCGTGGTGGTTGGCCGCGAGCAGGCGCCGCGCGCCTTCCGGCTCCGCCTGCGCGCGCCCGCGTTCGAGGGACAGCAGGCGCAGCGTCGCGTCGAGCTCGATACTGTCCGGTTTTCTTGACACAACCACCTGCCACATCCGCTCGGCGCGCGCGCGATCGCCCTCCGATTCGCGCATGACGCGCGCGGCGAGTCCCGCCGCGCATTCGACGAAGGCCGGGTCGTTCAAGATGGCCAAGGCCTGCAGCGGCGTGTTCGTGCGTTCGCGGCGCGTGCACGAGGCCTCGCGACTGGGAGCGTCGAAGGCCATGAACGTCGCGTAGGGCGACGAGCGCTTCCAGAAGGTGTACAGCCCGCGGCGGAAGCGGTCCTCGTCCTGCGCCGTGGCCCAGCGATCGTCGCTGTAGACCGGCGCCCACACGCCGTCTGGTTGGGGCGGCATGACGCTCGGCCCGCCGACCTTCCTCGACAGGAGCCCGGCCATCGAGAGCTGCGCGTCGCGCAGCGTCTCGATCTCGAGCCGCAACCGCGGCGCGCGCGCGAGCAAGGTGTTGCGGGGGTCGAGCTCCATGGCCCGCGGCTCGACTCGCGCGTCCCGTCGCCAGGCTTCGCTGGTGGCGATCAGCTTCCACGTCTCGTGCAGGTTCCAACCGCCTTCGACGAAGCGCGCGGCGAGTTCGTCGAGCAACGCGGGGTGGGTGGGCGCGTCGCCGCGCGCGCCGAAGTCATCGAGCGTCTCCACCAATCCGCGCCCGAAGGCCAGCGCCCAGATGCGATTGACGACCACGCGCGCCACGAGAGGGTTGTCCCCCGACACCAGCCAGCGGGCCAGATCCAGCCGCGTGCGGCCTGCGCCAGCTGGCATGGGCGGCAGCACGCGCGGCACGCCCGCCTCGACCTCGTCGCCGGGCGCGCGGTGGCTGCCCCTCTCGAAGAGGCGCGTCGTGCGCGCTAGGGCGGAGTCCTGCATCACGAGCGCCTGCGGGATCCGCGAGCGCGCCTCGACCACGGCGCGCTGCGACTCGGCCACGCGCGCGTCGAGGTCGGCGGCGACGCGCGATTCGCGCGCGCGATGCCAGGCGCGCAGCGTCGCGCGGTCTTGTGGCGAGCGCTCGGCCTCGACGAGCAGGCTGGCCAGATGCGCCGGCAGGCCGAGTGGACCTGCGAGCTCGAGTTCGCCGAGGAATCCGCCGAGGCCGCCGTCGTTCCAGACCTCCACGACGATGGCGTGCGTGCCTCTCTTCTGATCGAAGGCGATCTCGTGGCGCGGGGCGTCGAGCGGATCCCATTGCGCGTCCTCGAGCACGAGCGAGCCGTCGATCCAGACGCGCACGCGATCGTCGGCCGAAAGGCGCAAGCGGGCTTGGCCCGCGCGCCATGTGCGCGCCTCGAGCGTGTACACCGCCGTCGCGCCTGCGTGGGGCAGCAGGTGCTTGCCGGGCGGCAGCGCCGTGGGTTGCAAGTCGAGCGCTCGTGGCGCACCTTCGACGAGGCCCAGCTCGCGCGCCAGCGAGCGCCGCCCATCGTCCGGCAGCGGGCCGACCACCATCCAAGGACCGATCTCGGGCGGTCCTTCCGAGCTGAACTGCAGTTCCCGGTGGCGCGCTTCCTCCCACGCGGCGAACTCCGCTTCCAAGTTCGGCGCCGCGGCGTCGAGATCCGCGCGAGCCTCGTCCAGCGCGCGCCCGGCGGCGGCCAACTCCGCGGCCTGCTCGCGCGTGGGCGCGGCGAGGCGCGGCTCGAGCGAAGCGCCGGTTTCCGCCGTGCGATCGAAGTAGGCGTAGAGCTGGTAGTACTCGCGCTGCGAGAAGGGGTCGTGCTTGTGGTTGTGGCACTGCGCGCACGCGAGCGTCGAGCCGAGCCAAACGCTCGCCGTGGTGTTGACGCGATCGATGATGGCGGCGGCGCGGAACTCCTCGGGATCGACGCCGCCTTCCAGGTTGACCAGCGTGTTGCGGTGGAAGCCGCTGGCGAGGCGTTGCTCCAGCGTCGCCTCCGGCAGCAAGTCGCCCGCCAGTTGCTCGATGGTGAACTGGTCGAAGGGTTGGTTCCCGGCGAAGCTCTCGATGACCACATCGCGCCAGCGCCAGTTCTCGCGCCGATCGTCCTTCTCGTAGCCGTTCGTGTCGGCGTATCGTCCGAGATCGAGCCACCACTGGGCCATGCGCTCGGCGTGCGCGACGCTGTCCAGCCAATCGGACACAAGTCGCTCCCACTTGTCCGCGCGCCGATCGGCGAGGTGCGCCTCGACCTCGGCCGGGGTCGGCGGCAAGCCGCGCAGCTCGAGACTCAGGCGTCGCACCAGCGTGCGCTCGTCCGCGCGCGGCCGAGGGGCGAGTCCGCGCTCGGCCAAGGCGGCGTCCACGGCCGCGTCGATCGGATTGGTCGCGGCCGCGAGCCGCTCGTCGCGCGCGAGCGGGCGGTAGGCCCAGTGCGAGCTGGTCGACCGTTCGGAGCCGAAGTCCGCGGGCACGTGCGCGCCCGCGGAGATCCAGCGCGCCACGGCCTCGATCTCGGCGGCGGCGAGCGCCTCGCGCGCCTGCGGCATGCGCTCGTCGAGGTCGGTGGAGACCAGTCGCTCGTGCAGCGTGCTCGACGCCAGATCCCCGGCGACGACCGTCGAGAGCACGCCTTCGCGCGTGTCCAGGCGCAGGCCGCCCCTTTGCCTGTCCTCGCCGTGGCACTCGATGCAGCTCTTCGCGAGGATCGGCGCGATGTCGCGCGCGAAGTCCGCGCCGTCGAGGTGCGTGGCCGCCTGCCATGGCGCGACGACCAGGAAGAACTGTGCGAGGTGCATGCGCTGAGGGCGCGCGCGACGTCGCGCACGCTTCCTGATCCTATACCGAAGCGCCTGCGGGTCCGCGCCGGCGACGGGCCGTCACCAGATGTCGGCCGCGGCGACGCGTCGCGCGGCCTGCAGTTCGCCTTCCAGCGGCGAGCATTCGAGGCCCACGCCGCCACGGTAGCCGAGGTTCCACGCCTCCTTGAGCACGCGGTTGTAGTGGATCTCGCCCGTGCCCGGTTCGTTGCGCCCCGGGTGGTCGGCCAGTTGGAAGTAGCCGACATGCTCGAAGCCTTCGCGCATGTGGCCGCACAGGTCGCCCTCCGAGATGTGCATGTGGTAGAGGTCCCAGTTGATCTTCACGAAGGGGGACCCGACCGCCTTGCAGATGGCGATGGCCGGCGCCGAGCCGTAGAGGCAGTGTCCTTTGTGGTCGACGCGGATGTTCATCGGCTCGAGGATCAGCGTCACGCCGGCCTTCTCGGCCACGGGCGCGCAGCGCTTCAACGCCTCGATCACGTTGGCGTGCATCTGCTCTTGGCCCAGGCCGGGGATGTCGTTGCCCGCCACCACCGTCATCATCGGCGCGCCGAGGCGCTTGGCCACCTCGCAGGATGCTGCGATCTCCTTGACCACGTCGTCGTGGTTCTTCGGGTCGTTCATGCCCGGCGTGAAGCCCCAGGCCGTGAACTGCATGATCTCGACCTTGGCGTCCTTGCAGGCCTTGCCCAAGGCGTCGAGGTCGCGCCCGCGCCACGGCCAGAATTCGACGGCGGCGAAGCCAAGGTCGGCCACCTTGCGCACGCGCTCGTGCAACGTGGGCACGCCGAAGCCCCACATCTCGATGTTGACCGCGAACTTCGTGCGGCAGGAAGCACCGGGGCGATCGGGATCGATGGCGCGGCGCGCGTCGTCCCTCGCGCGCGAGAGAGGCGCGGCCTTGGCGAGCGCGGGGACGGAGAGCGTGGCCGCCGCGCACAGCGCGCCTTGCAGGAACCCCCGGCGGGCAGTCGAGGCGGATGCCCCCTCGGTCGAGGCGGAGCCGGCTTCGGTCGGGGCGGGGACATGCGGCATGGAAGTGGCCTTCATTGCTTCTGCGCCGGCTCGGGCGCCGGCAGGGTCATCAGGTACTCGACGAGGTCGCGCATCTCCTCGCGCGAGATGTGGTCGCACAAGTTGTCGGGCATCGACGAGATGCCGGGCTTGGTGCCCTCGATCTCGGCGCGCGCCACATCGACCTGCGCGCCATCGGCGGTGCGCACGCGCATGAGCTCGGCCGTCTCCTCGACGACGACGCCTTCGAGGGGCGGGGCATCGTGCCGGAACACGACCGTGCCTTGGTAGCCGGGCGAGAAGCGGCGGTTGGGGTCGCAGATGGCCTCCAGCACCTCGTGGCGCGTGGCGCGTCGCGCGATCCCCGCCAGGTTCGGGCCGATCGCGCCGCCTTCCACGCCTTCGGCCACATGGCAGCGCAGGCACTCGAGCTCGCTCTTGCCGCGGAAGACTTGCCGTCCGCGCGTCGCGTCGCCGCCATGCAGCGAGTCGAGATACCGCGCGAGCTTCGGTTCGACCGCGCGTGGTTCGGCCCGAGCGGCCAACTTGCCGGCGAGGATCTCGCCGCCGCGCCGCTCGCAGGCGAGCACGAGGTCGAGGCCCGCTTCGTGCGGCACCAGGCCGGCATCGAGCTTGGCGAGCTCGCGCGCCAAGAGCGCCGCCGAGGCGTCGTCCGCCAGCCGCGCCAGGCCCGCGTAGGCCACGCGGCGCTCGGCGACCGAACCCGAGAGCGCGCCTTCCAGGAGCTTGGGCGCCTCGTCGGGTCGCGCGGCGACGAGCGTCTCCAGCGCCGCGGCGCGCACCAGCGAGTCGGAGTCGAAGAGCGTCGCGCGCAAGGTGTCCACCAGCGTGCCGGGCTCGAACGCGCCCAGTGCCCGCAGGGCGTCGGCGCGCAGGCGCGGCTCCTCGCGCTCGTCGCGCGCCCAACGCTCGACGAGGGGCGCAGACTCGCGCGCGTCTTGCCTCCGCGCGAACGCCAGCCACTCGCGCCGCAGCTCGGCCGAGGCCGACTCGATTGCCGGGGCGAGTCGCGCCGCGGCGCCCTGCAGCAAGCCCGCTTCGCGAGCGCCGCGCGGCATGTACTCGCCGTGGAACGGGTCCAAGTTGGGCGGCGCGCACCAACCCTCCAACAGCGCGAGCGCAGTGCGCCGGTGCGACTCGGGCGCGTCGAGTCGCGCGGCGAAGTCGGCTACGCGACGCGCTTCGTTGGCGCCACCCAGGCGCCAGTTGGCGTGCAGCGCGCGCCGCACGAGCCCGTTGCCGGCCAAGTAGGCGTCCGCGGCGCCCGAGACGGGCACGCGCACGTCCAGCGCGAGGAGATCGGCGCGCTCGAGCAGGGCCGCCAGCGCCGGCAGTTCCTCGGGACGATGTTCGTCGTAGATGGCGCGCGCGGCTTCGGCGACCACGCGCCAATGGGCGTCGGCGAGGAAGGGGGCGAGTCCGACCGCTCCGCGACGTCGCAGCGCCACCACCGCGGCGACGCGCGCGTCGACCGACTCGTGGCGCGCGAGGGCCAGCAGTTCGTCGCGCGTGGAGCCGCTCCACAAGGCGTAGGTGTACGCGTGCCGCAGCACTGGATCGCCTTGGCCCAGGTCCGCGATGCGAGTCACGGCCGCGCGCGCGCCGAGCGCGCTGCCGATGCGCGCCAAGCCGATGGCCGCATGGAAGCGCACGCGTGGTGAAGCGTCCGACAAGCCGCGGCGGTACCAGTCCTCGGCCGCTCCGGCGACGCGTCTGTCGCCGAGGACGCGCAGCGCTTGCGCGCGCACTTCGGCGCCGGGGCCGGCGGCCAGCGCGTCCAGCCCCATGGATGCCGCGAGCGCGTCGAGGTCGGGACGTCCGCTCGCGCCGAGCCTGATGCCCAGTCCCCAGATGGCGTGCAGGCGCGCCATGTGCGGAGCGTTGGCGTCGCGCGCCACGCGCGCCAGCTCGGCCTCTCCCTCGGCGCCGCGCTTGGCGAGCTCGAAGTGCGCGTCCTGGCGCACGCGGCGGTCGGCGTGCGCGAGCAGGCGCGCCAGTTCGCCCAGCGGCCGCTCGCGCATGCCCGCCATCAGGATCGCCTTGGTTTCGACCACCAGCGGATCGAGGTGCGTGTCCGGCTTGGCCACGCGCCACAGGCGGCCCTTGCCGGTCTTGTTCCAGCCGGCCACCCAGTCGCTGATGTACAAGCCGCCGTCGAGGCCGAAGTCGCAATCGGTCGCGAGCGGTCCCCACGCGAAGCGTTCCACCTCCGTGGGCATGTAGCTGGATCCCTCGGGGATCACGCCGAAGGACAACACGCCGCTCCACTCAGCCGCGCCGACGAAGTCGCACAGGAAGAAGCGTCCGGAGTAGCTGTCGGGCGCGTCGCGTGGATCGAGCCCCGTGCCCGGATAGCACGCGAGGCCCGACGGACCGTTGGCGATGTTGGCGCGCGGCGGGACGATGTAGGCGGCTTGTCCGTCGAAGCGCGGCAGCCACAGGCGCTCGTCGTTCCAGGGTCCGCGCAAGTTCGGTTCGCGGATCCATTGGTAGGCCTGGCGCCAACCGGTCTCGCCGGCTTCGACCACGTGCACCCAGCGCGCCTTGTCGCCGCCGTCGGAGTTGTTGTCGCCGGTCCACAGGTTGCCGTGGTCGTCGAAGCACAGCTCCTGCGGGTTGCGCAAGCCGGTGGCGTAGACCTCGAGGTTGGAACCATCGAGGTTCGAGCGCAGCACGGCGCCGGTGTAGGGGCTGTCGAGCAGCACGCCTTCCTGGTTGACCACCTTGAAGCCGCGATCGCCGATCGACCAGTACAGCATCCCGTCGGGACCGAGTTGGATCCCGTGCATGTCGTGGCCGAGCAGTGCCACGCGGATGCCCCAGCCGTCGCTCTGCGCCTCGCGCCGATCGGCCACCAAGTCTCCATCGGTGTCGGCGAGCTTCCACATCTTCGGGAGGCAGGCGTACCAGACCGAGCCTTCGTGCTCGAACAAGCCGGCCGCGATGCCGTCGGCCGCGTCGCGGAAGCCGTCCGCGTACACGGCATGCCGATCGGCCTTGCGGTCGCCATCGTCGTCGACCAGCACCTTGATGCGCTCGTGCTCCGACTCGAAGGTCGGGAACGCGTCGCCGAGGTGCTTCTTGAACATGGCGACGCGGTCCTCGACGGAGCGCGCGGCCAAGTCGTCTTCGAGCCAATCCATGTGGTCGCGGATGTCGGTCACGCCCGCGTGGTGGCGGAAGGTCTCGGCCACGTAGACCTTGCCGTCGCGCGCGATCCAGAAGCAGACCGGATGCGCCAGCATGGGTTCGGCGGCGAAGGCGGCGGCGGCGTAGCCGTCCTTGAGCTTGAAGGTGGCCGCGACGAGCGCAGGCTCGTCGGAAGCCTCCGCGACCCTGGGAGAGTAGCGCGCCTCTCCGGTGCCGCCGGAGCGGTCCTGCGCGGCGAGCGACAGCGGCGCGAGGCACGACAGCGCGATGGCGAAGGGCCTGCGCATCACGACATCTCGGCGCGGATCGCCTCGAGCAGCTTCTTCGTCGCGGCGATGCCGTCGCGCTCGGACAAGCGCGAGCCTTCGTACTCGATGCCCACGTGCCCGCGGTAGCCGGCGGCGACCACCAGCTTCAGCATGCGCCGGTAGTCGATGGTCGTCTCGTCGCCCTTGTCGTCGAAGTCGTAGCTCTTGGCGCTGACCGCCTTGGCGAAGGGCATCAACTCCTCCATGCCCTTGTAGCGGTCGTAGACGCGTCCCTCGCCGATGGTGAAGTTGCCGAAGTCCGGCAAGGTGCCGACGCGCGGATGGTCGGCGAGCTTCATCACGCCGGCGAGCCACGAAGCGTCGGAGGACAGCCCGCCGTGGTTCTCGACGATCACGTTCAAGCCCAAGGCGTCGCCGTGCAGCGCCAGCGTGCGCAGGCAATCCGCCGCGTGCCGCGCGCCTTCCTCGGGCGTGCCGTGCGAAGCGGCGTTGACGCGGATCGAGTGGCAACCCAGGACCTTGGCGGCGTCGAGCCAGCGCTTGTGGTTGTCGAGCGCCTTGTCGCGCTCGGCGCCAGGCGCGTGGCCGAGATCGCCCTCGCCGTCGATCATGACGAGCAGCGTGCGCACGCCCAGGTCGTCGGCGCGCTTCCTCAAGTCCTGCAGGTACGACTGGTCGGCGACCTTGTCCTTGAAGAACGAGTTGACGTACTCGATGGCGTCGATCCCGTGGACTTGCTTGGCGTGCTGGGCGAAGTCCTTGTTGTCGAGCTCCTTCTTCCACAGCGTCGAGTGCAGCGACCACTGCGCCAAGGAGATGCCGTACGACGGGGCGCGCGGCTGGGCGGTGGAGTCCGCGCGCGCCTGCGCGTCCTCGTTCGAGCTCGTGGCGGTGCGGAGGGAGGCGCAGGAGCCGAGGGCGAGGGATGCGCCCAGCGCGGCTCCCGTCGCCACGATGGCGCGGCGGGAGGGATGCATGCGCGGAGCATTGTGGCATCGCGCCCCGCGTCCCGCGAGAGGCTCGCCGCGCCGTGGCGGCTCAAGCGCCGCGCTCCGGCTGTCGATAGCGCCCGACGAGGAGTCCCGCTTGCGCGGGCACGGAGGATCGCCCATGGCCTGGATCGACGCGTTGTTCCGCCGGATGGTGCAGTTGGGCGCCTCCGACCTGCACATGACCTCGAACGTGCAGCCGATGTTCCGCCTGCATGGCGACATGCAACCGGTCGAGGGTTGCCCGGTGCTGACCGGGGAGCAGATGCTGCCGATCCTGTTCGAGGTCGCGCCCGAGCGCGCCAAGGCCCAGTTCGAGGCCGAGAACGACACCGACTTCGCCTACGAGCTCGAGGGCGTGGCGCGCTTCCGCGCCAACATCTTCCGCGACCATCGCGGGCCGAGCGCCGTCTTCCGCCAGATCCCATCGAAGATCCTGACCGCCGAGGAGCTCAAGCTGCCGCGCGCGGTGGTGGACTTCTGCTCGCTGTCGAAGGGTCTCGTGCTCGTCACCGGACCGACGGGCAGCGGCAAGTCGACCACGCTCGCGGCCATGGTATAATTAACAAGAAGATCCTTGAATAACAACAGTACAATATTAATCTTCATTACATTTTTAATCAAGCTAGATTATCAAAAAACAATACTCACCGGTTAGAGTCGATCCTCCC
>SXGQ01103208.1_pt1 | contig 39134 bp, 23 predicted proteins | sample 3178371 | NCBI WGS metagenome assembly SXGQ01 (sample SAMN11356859, study PRJNA531348) | freshwater metagenome | isolation source: freshwater sample F1-20 | place: China: Fuxian Lake, Yuxi | collected 2017-12-25
ATTTCGTCGAGAATGACAAGGGAGCGCGCGGTGGCGTTGTTGCAGATGTTTGCGGTCTCATTCATCTCGACCATGAACGTGCTCTGGCCGCGGGAGAGGTCGTCGCTCGCACCGACGCGCGTGAAAATGCGGTCGGCGAGTCCGATTTCCGCGCTCTTTGCGGGGAGCCAGCTCCCGATTTGCGCCATCAGCACGAGCAGCGCGACCTGGCGAATGTAGGTGCTTTTTCCCGCCATGTTCGGACCGGTGATGATGATGAGCCGGTTTGTCGTGTCATCGAGCGTGATGTCGTTGGGCACGAACTTTTCCTCCACGAGCGCCTGGTCGAGCACGGGGTGGCGACCGTCGGTCACGCGGATGCGGAGGTCGTCGGAAAGCGCAGGTTTGCAGTATCCGTAGAGCCGCGCGGTTTCTGCGAGTCCGGCGAGAACATCGATGGTCGCAACGGCTGCGGCGGTTTCCTGTAGCCGCGTAAGCTCGCGCATGACTTCGTCGCGAAGCTGGATGAAAAGTTCGTATTCCAGAGCCTGCGAACGTTCGTCGGCACCGAGGATCTTGTTCTCCACTTCCTTCAGCTCGGGCGTGATGTAGCGCTCTCCGGTCGCGACAGTCTGCTTGCGGTGCCACGTCGGCGGGACGGCGGCGAGGTTCGATTTCGTGACCTCGAAAAAGTAACCGAAGACCGATGTGTAGCGGATTTTGAGGTTCTTGATGCCGGTCTCTTCAATCGCCTTCTCCTGAAGCTGAGCGATCCACTCCTTTCCGGCGATGGATGCGTTGCGGAGCTCGTCGAGCGGCTCGTGGTATCCTGGCCGGAAAATGCCGCCTTCTTTCGTGGCGAGCGGCGGCTCATCGACAAGCGCCTTCGTGAGGAGTTCGACGATGTGAGGGAGTGCGTGGAGTTGGGGAAGGAGCAGGGCGGCCAGTGATGAATGCCGTGCCACGACCGGAGGAGCCGGCTCGGGGCTGTCTCCATGCTCGCTTTGCAAGAGCGGGGCTGAATTGTCTTTGCGCAACAATGCGGTGAGATCCTCGCGAAGCTGCGGGACTTGTTCAAGCGACGTGCGGAGGACTTGCAGGTCGCGCGCATTGCCGCCGGTCTGCGTTAGGCGGCCGACGGTGCGTTCGAGATCGCGGATTCCTTTGAGCGTCTCGCGAATGTTTCCGAGCAGGAATGGCTCGCCCAGAAAATCGCCGATCAAATTCTGCCGCTCGTGCAGCGTGGCGAGATCGCAGATGGGATGAAGAATCCAGTCGCGCAATTTCCGTGCACCCATCGGCGTGAGCGTGCGATCGAGGCAGCCGAGGAGCGAGGTATCCCGCCCGCCGCCTCGCGAGACCACGAGCTCGAGGTTCGCCTGCGTCGCCGCATCGACGGTCATGAATTGGCTGTTTCGATATACCGAAAGGCGTGTGACGTGCGTGAGAGAGCGTCGCAGTTCTTTCAGATATTGGAGAACCGCGCCTGCCGCGGCGATTGCTGACGGCATCTCGGCGCAGCCAAAGCCATCGAGGCTCTGCACCTTGAAATGCTCGCGCAGAATGAAGTACGCCTGCTCGCTGAGGAAGGTGTAGCCGTCGCGCGGTACGGTCCGCGCGAACTCGCGGTAACGCTCGCAATTCTCTTCCGCCACGAGCAGTTCAGCTGGTTGAACGCGCGCGATTTCGTCCGCCAGTGCATGGTCGTCTGCGAGCTCGGTGAGGCGGAAGTCCCCGGTCGTGAGATCGAGAAAAGCGAAGCCGTGTCCACCTTTCGAGCCGGGGTGCAGCGCGGCCAGAAAATTGTTCCGCTTTGCGTCGAGCATGTTGATGTCTGCAACAGTGCCGGGGCTGACGATGTGGGTGACTTCGCGCTGCACGATCTGACCGGGGCGTGGCTCACTCACTTGGTCGCAAATCGCCACGCGTTTTCCTGCTTTGATCAGCCGCCGGATGTAGCCTTCCTGGGCGTGATGCGGAATGCCTGCCATGGGAATACCGTTCCGTTTTGTCAGCGCGATATTCAGAATGGCAGCAGCATCCTTCGCATCATCCGCGAACATCTCGTAGAAATCGCCCAGCCGGAAAAGCAGCAGCGTGTCCGGCGGCAAAGTGCGCCGGATGCCGTGGTATTGCTGCATCATCGGAGTGAGCGTTTCTGACATTCCGGCGGAGGCTAGCGTCTCGACGAATCGCGGCAAGCAGCGGATTCACTGGATACGGCTTCGGATAAATCCCGTGTTTACGAGCGTGGCGCGTTCGGTCTATTTGCCGTCGATGGGCAAACATATCCTCATTATCGGGAGCGGCGTCATCGGGCTGAGCACCGCGTATTTCTGCGCGAAGCGCGGGCATCGCGTGACGGTCGTGGATCGGCATGCGCCGGAGCGTGACGGCTGTTCCTTTGGAAACGCGGGGATGATTGTGCCGTCGCACTTCGTCCCGCTAGCCGCGCCGGGGATGGTGGCACTCGGGCTGAAGTGGATGTGGAATCCGGAGTCGCCGTTCTACATCAAGCCGAGGCTCGATTTCGAACTCATGGCATGGGCCTGGCGCTTCATGCGCTCGGCGACGCGCGCGCATGTGGATCAATGTGCACCGCTGATTCGCGATCTTTCGTTTGCGAGCCGCGCGCTGTTTGAGGAACTGGCTGCTTTGCCGGGGAATGATTTCGGGCTCGTGAAACGCGGGTTGGTGATGCTTTGCAAAACGCAGCACGCGCTCGATGATGAAGCGTTGATGGCTGCGCGCGCGAACGATCTCGGGGTGCCGGCGGAAGTGATGGATGCGAAGGGCGTGGCTGCGCTCGATCCGGACGTGACGATGGATGTCGCGGGCGGTGTCTATTTTCCAAAGGACGCGCATCTTTCTCCGGGCAGGTTTATGGCGGGGTTGCTGGCGGAATGCGGTCGGATGGGTGTGGAGTTTCAGTGGGGCACGGAGGCGCTGGGTGTGATTTACAATGGCCGTCATATCGAGGCGCTCGAGACTTCACGCGGCGAGTTTGAGGCGGATGAGTTTGTGCTTTGCGGTGGTTCCTGGTCGCCGGAGCTGGTGCGTTCGCTGCGCATCAGCCTGCCGATGCAGGCGGGAAAGGGATACTCTGTGACGTTGGAAAATCCCCGCCAGCTCCCGCGGTTGTGCTCCATTTTCACCGAAGCGCGTGTGGCTGTGACTCCGATGGGGCAGACGTTGCGATTCGGCGGAACGATGGAAATCGCGGGACTGAACGAGGACATTACTGCGCGGCGCGTGAAGGGGATTGTGAACGCGGCGCCAAGATACTTCCCGGAGTTCAAAGTCTCGGATTTCGAGGGCATCCAGCCGTGGCGCGGTCTGCGCCCGTGCTCGCCGGACGGGATGCCTTACATGGGACGCTTCGCGGAATACGCGAATCTATCGACTGCTTCGGGCCATGCGATGATGGGCCTGAGCCTCGGTCCGGTAACAGGGCAACTCATGAGCGAACTGCTGAGTGACGAGCCCACGTCGCTCCCGTTGACTCTCATGAATCCGGACCGCTTCCGATAGCGGCGGTGCTACTCGCGGTTGATAACCTCGTCGAGATTCAGCAGGACGTTCGCCGTGGCGGTGTAGTTCGCGAGTTCGACCGGATCGATCTTCGGATCCACTTTGGCCATGCCGACGGTCGCGATCTTCTTCGCCTCCTCGGCGTTTTGTTGCAGCCGGGCTGCGCGTTTGGCGACGCCGGTTGCGAGCACTTTGACTTCGTTTTCCGTCGGCGTGCGCCCTGTGGCCTTCTTGAAGGCCCACGCGATGCGGGCTTCCGGTGTGGTGCCGCCTTCGAGGATCATTTTCTGGGCGAGAACACGCGCGGCTTCGACGTAGGTGACTTCGTTGAGCAGGGCGAGCGCCTGCAGCGGCGTGTTGGTGCGGCTGCGCTTTACGGTGCAAATCTCGCGGTTTGGTGAATCAAACAGCAGCATTGAAGGAGGCGCCGCAGTGCGTTTCCAGATCGTGTAAAGCGTTCGACGGTAGAGGCCTTCGCCGGTGTCTGCCTTGTAGCCGCGCATGTCGCCATAGACGCTGGTCTCATCCCACACGCCCTCCGGCATGTAGGGCTTCACGCTCGGTCCTCCAATTTTCTCAATAAGCAATCCGCTGATGGCGAGAGCCTGGTCGCGCAGCACTTCCGCGGAAAGCCGCAGTCGCGGCGCGCGGGCGAGCAGCCGGTTCTCGGGGTCTTTCGCAAGCAATTCGGGCGTCACTTTTGAGGATTGCCGGTAAGTCGCACTCATCACGATGGCCTTCTGCATCGCTTTCATATCCCACTTCAGCCGGACGAATTCCGTCGCGAGCCAGTCGAGCAATTCCGGATGGCTGGGCCATTCCGCCTGCGAACCGAAGTTCTCCGAGGTCTTCACAATTCCCGTCCCGAAAAACTTTTCCCATGCACGGTTTACCCAAACACGCGCCGTGAGCGGATGTTCGCCGCTCACGAGCCATTGGGCGAGGCCAAGCCGGTTGTTCGGCGCGCCAGTCGGCAGCGGCGGGAATACTGCGGGCACTGCGCGGGCTACTTTCTCGCCGTGCTTGTCGTACTCCCCGCGCTTTAAAATGAAGGCATCCCGCGGAGTCGCGATCTCGCGCATTACCATCGTGCTCGGTACGTCGCGGTCCGCGTCGCCGAGTTCCTTTTTTGCCGCTGCGAGTTCGGCTTCGGCGGCCTTCAGGGTGCTGTCGCCGCTTGCGGCAAAGAGCTTCTCAAGTTCCTTCTTCTGTGCAGGTGTGCGCTTCGCTGCCTCGGTCGTCAGCGCTACGCGCACATTCTCGGGAACGCTGCCGCCGTCGATCTTCATGACGCTTGCGGGAAGCGATGTCGTCGAAATGCGGAAGCGTCCGATGTTGTGTCCGCCAATCGCGTCGTGGCGCAGCGTGACCTTGATGGTCGCATTTGCCGGAATGGTTACGGGTGCCGCCGAAACGAACATCGCTTTGTTTGCGTCGCGTCGCGTCGGTCCGTCCACGGCCCAACCGGTTTTGTTCTTGGCACCTTTTCCGCGCTTCGGTTTGTCCTGCACGATGCCTGCGACCGTGTAGCCCTTTTGCTCATACGCTGCTTCGGCCCGCGTGAACATCGCCTCCGCGGGCTTTTGCAATCCGGGCGCGGTGATTTCCACGTCCACGTCGGTGAGGACGAAGTTTCCGTTCGGAAATCTTCCGAGGCTTTGATTTGGAAGCGATGCGTCCGGGAGGGTTTCGAGCAGCAGCCCGGTGAAAACGCCCGGCGCAATTGGCGCGGTGATTGTGTAAACGTCGTGGTCGGGATTTGGCCCGCTTGCCAGCCATGAGCCGTCGGGCTGCCTTGTCAAAGTTGCTCCGCCTTCGCTTTTCGCGGCTTCGTTCTTGAGCGGATTCCACGACGGCTTGTCGTTGGTGACTTCCTTTAGCAGCGTGGCTTCCCAGGCCGCGACGCGCTGCGGAGCGGTCTTTTTTAACGCATCGATTTTCGCGTTTGCGGCAGCGATGGCGGCCTCGGCTTTCGCCAGGCGTGCGGCTTGTTCCGGGCTGGGCATATCCAGCACCGGTGAGGAGTTTCCGCCCTGCCGGGTCCTGCCCGCGCCGCCGAATTCGTCCAGCACGCCCTTCTCGTCGTTGGAATTAAAATACGCGAAGAGCTGGTAGAACTCCTTCTGCGAAATCGGGTCGTATTTGTGCTCGTGGCAGCGGCAGCAATTCAGCGTCATCGCCATCCATGTCAGGCCCGTCGTCTCGACACGGTCGATCACTGTCTCGGCGAACCATTCCTCCACGATGCGGCCGCCTTCGCCGTTCAGCCGGTGATTCCGGTGAAATCCGGTCGCCACGATCTGATCCTTCGTTGCGTTTGGCAGCATGTCGCCGGCGAGTTGTTCGATTGTGAATTTGTCGAACGGAAGATTCCGGTTGTAGGCGCCGATGAGCCAGTCGCGCCAGTGCCACATCTGCCGCGAGGTGTCGCTCTGGAAGCCGTTGCTGTCTGCATACCGCGCAAAGTCCATCCACTGATGCGCCATCTTCTCGCCGTAGCGAGGGGAGGCGAGCAAGCGGTCCACAATATTCTCGTAGGCGTTTGGCGCTTTGTCGGCGATGAATGCGGCTGTCTCCTCCGGCGTCGGCGGAACGCCGGTGAGGTCGAGCGAAAGGCGGCGGATGAGTGTCCCACGATCCGCCTCGGGCGAGGGTTTCAGTCCGTTTTCCTCAAGCTTCTTCAAAATGAACGCATCAATCGGATTCGCGCTTCCCGCGGGCACCGGCGGGCGCTCCGGTTTGATGAAAGCCCAGTGGCCCTGATATTCCGCACCCTCTGCGATCCACTTTTTCAGCGTCGCGATTTGTTCCGGCTTCAGCGGCTTTTTCAGCTTCTTCGGCGGCATCAAATCCTCGTCGTCATGCGGCAGCAGCAGACGCTTCACGAGTTCGCTTTCGTCCGGCTTTCCGGGCACGAATGCGGGGCCGGATTCCCCGCCCTTCAGCGCGGCCTCGCGGATATCGAGCCGCAGCCCGCCTTTGCGCTCCTTTTCATCCGGTCCGTGGCAGTGAAAGCAGGTGTCCGAAAGAATCGGGCGCACATCGCGGTTGAAGTTCACCTTTTCCGCGCGTGCAAACGGCGCGGCGAGCGTGAGGATGATGGCGGTCTTGAGCGAGTGCGGGATCATGGAGAGTCTGTGGTCGAAATATGATCCGATAATCGCCGCTTTTCAGCCGCAGGCGAAGGTGGAATGTGTCGGGAAATCTGCCGACAGAGCCCTACGGAGCCGGCGTCGCCCGCATCAGTTCGTTAATTTTGGGCAGGATAAGCGGCATCAGCACCGCGGCGGTGTAATGACCGACGGGCAGTTCCACGTGGTGGTCCTTGTCGAGATTCGCCGCTTTTGCGAAAGCCCGTGAGCACGCGGGCGGAACCACTTCGTCGTTCTTTCCGGTGTAAAGCCACACGCGTTTTGGATCGACGCGGTGTGCGAGGCGCATGGGTTCGATGACTTTTGCGCCGGCGCGGATGTCGTCATCGGTAATCCCGGATTGCAGCAGGCGCTTTTTCAATCCCGCGGCGTCGCGCGCTCCGGTGAGGATTACTTCCGAGATGTTCCCGCCGGCGAGCAGGATGAAGACGTGATCGTATCCGCGGTCGAGCCCCGCGACTGTCGCCGTTACGAATCCGCCGAGGCTGGTGCCCTGAAGTCCGATATTTCCTGAATCCACGAACGGAAGCGCGGCGACGGCGTCACGCGCACGGCGGACGTCCGCGATCGCCTGCTTTAGCGCGGGGAGCATGAGCTTCGGGTTGTTTGTGAGCGTGGATGTGCGCTCGCCATAGCCCGGCAGGTGGACGAGAAATGTGTGCAGCCCGTAGGGGCGCAGTCCTTTCGCGAAGATGCGGCCCGCGACCATTCCGCGGCCCGATTCGTGAACGATGACAACCGCGGGTGCTTTCGCCGGATTGCCGTCGCGATCGCGGGCCATGTGCCATTCCATCGAGACGGAGTCGTTCACCGCATCGCCGCTCGGAACAGGGGAGGGGAAGCGGACTAGCCAGTCGCCATTTCCCTGTTTTGCGGGCTCGCACCGCACGTCGAATGTTCCCGTCTTCCACTGCAGGCCTGCGATACAATCGTTGGCGTCGGCGTTTGCATCGGGCTGGCAGTTGAGCGTGTCCTTCGCAGGAAAGGTGCTTCCATCGCTGATGGCTCCAGCTTCCGCGCGAGGCGCGAAAAAGGCGGCGAGCAGGGAGATGACGATGGCGGCGATCCGGCGGCTCATGATGCGCGAAAGGTCCCACGCACGCCGCCTCTGCGCAATCCTTCGTTTCCGCGGGGCAGGGCTTGATAATGCGGGCCGATGGGCTTTCTTCGGGGCCGCCGTATGCGTGCATCCGTCCGCCTTCTCATTTGCGCAGCCGCCGTGCTTCTCGTCGCGGACGTTGCTGCGCGGGCGGATGAAAGTGTGACGCCGCTGATGTCCGCAGCGGCGGCCGGAGATTTGGAAAAGGTCGCGGCGCTGCTTCGCGACGGTGCGGAAGTGGATCGTTCCGATGCCCGCGGGCGCACGGCGGTGTGGCACGCGGTGAGAGGACGCCAGCCGGCGGCGCTCGGTTTGCTGCTGGAAAAGGCTAAGGCGAGTCCCGCCCGCTGTCCGCTCGGTCGCGATGCGCTCGATGCCGCATTCGCCTCGGGCGACTGGGCCTTGATCCGCCCCATTCTGGACGCGGGACGCGACAATCTCGGTTGGACCCCGGCGACGCGGCGCTTCGTCGCCAAAGCCATCAATGCCCGGAAAGCCGAGCAGGTCGCCGCGCTTGTTGCGAAGTGCTGGCGCGAGCCGGTTATGGAAGGCAGCCGGCATCCGATCCTCGCGCACGCAGTCGTGAGCGGCGATGTGGAGACCACGAAATTCCTGCTCGATTGCGGCTTCGACCCGAACACCCGAATCGGGAACCTCGCGGACCCCGACCTCGCGAGCCGGATTCCCCAGAGCTTCATTCGCTTCTACGTGATGAACGATCGCGGCGTGACGGTCCTGATGCTGGCCGCCGGCATGGGGCGCACCGAGATTGCGAAGCTGCTCGTCGAGCGCGGTGCGCGCACGGGAACAGGTACGACGCGGCACAAAATGGCTGCGTTGAGCTTTGCTGCGAAGACCAACAATCACGACATGATGCGCGTCTTGATCGGCCCGTGTCCGCTTCCGTCGCAGCTCCGTGTGGAAATCTCGCTCGGTTCGCAGACCGCCACGCTTTATAAAAACGGCGAGGCTGTGGAGAGCACGATGGTCTCCACCGGCGTGGAGGGAAATGAAACGAAAGCCGGCCGGTTCCTGATCACCGACAAGACGCCGGACCACGTTTCAAACATCTACAAAGGCGCGAAGATGCCGTGGTTCATGCGGCTGAACTGCGGCGACTTCGGCCTGCATCAAGGCGTCGTCACTGGCGCGCCCGCGTCGCACGGATGCATCCGGCTGCCCGCAGAAATCGCAAAGCGCTGGTACGCGAAACTGCCCGTGGGCACTGAGGTGACGATCGTCGAGTAAGGCAGCTTACTTCTGCTTCTCCTCGGGTTTTGCGCCTTCGGCGATGGCGTAGAGGTGCGTCTGCGTATTCACGTAGAGAGTGCCGTTTGCCACCACCGGCGTCGCGAGGATGCTGGCACCGAGGTTCACTTCGTTGAGGATTTCCTTTTCCTTCTTCGCTGCGAAAACGAGCAGGTCGCCGTCCTCGTCGCCGATGAACACTTTTCCGTCCACGATCATCGCGCTTCCCCAGATGTGGGCCTGCATGTCGTGCTGCCACTGCAGCTTCCCTGTGTTTGAATCGATGCAATACACGAAGCCGCTGTAGTCGCCGATGAAGAGCAGGTCCGTCGCGGGATCGATGGCGACGGTGCTGATGCTGCGCTTGATATCTTTGAAGTCCCACACGAGCGCGCCCTTGGTCTTCGTCATGTCGCCCTTCGCGCCTTTCGGGTTCAGGCAAAGCAGCCGGCCAACGCCCTCACCGTGCTCGGGGTCCTGGCCGATGGCGACAAACACGCGGTCTTTGTAAAATACGGGCGTCGCGATGATTTCCGACGGTCCTTCGGGGGCCGGGTATTTGATCGGCTTGCCGTCCTTCGTTTTGTATTCCGGCGGCACGCAGTCGAACGACCAGATTGTCTTGAAGACGCCTGTGTCGCCTTCCTTCACGGGCTCGGAATCAAACGCGTGCAGCACGCCGTCGCCGCCGCCGAAGAACACCTGCCACTTCCCGTCCACCTTGCCCGCGCTGGGCGATGTCCACAGGCCGTGGAAAATCCGCGGCCCGATCTTCGCGTCGTCCTCGCCGATCAATTCGCCGGTCGTCTTGTCCAAAACGATGAAGCTCGGGGCTTGCGGCGCGGGAATCGTCACGTGAGACCAGTCCTGACCGTTGCTCGTGCAGACGAACACTTTGTTGTCGAGAACCAGCGGCGAGCTGTTCGAGGCGTTGTGCGGGAAGACGCCCAGCTCGTCCATCATGTCGTAGCGCCAGAGGATGTCGCCGTCCTTCGGCGTCACTTCCACGGCGGGCTTCGCAGGTCCCGGCATGTATTTGCCTTCGTCTTTGAACTTGCCGTCGTTGCCGTTTGACTGGCCTGCGGAATCAAGCGCGACCACTTCGCAGCGGCTGGAAACCGAGTAGAGCGTGTTCCCATCGATGAACGGAGCGCTGAGGTAGCCGAGGTATTCCCAATCATTCACCTTGCCGCTCGCGAGCTTCGGCACGGTGAACTGCCATTTCAAATCCCCCGTCTTCTCGTCCAGTGCGAGCAGCACGGACTTGTCGTCCTTGAACCGCGGGTCGCGCACGCCGGCGTTGTTGGTGCCGATGTACACCGTCCCGTAGCCAACCACTGTGTTGCCGTAAGTCTGCGAGCCGAGCTTCGCAATCCACCGCACGTTCTGCGTCGTGGACATGTCGATCTCCTCGGAGTTCTTCTTGAACTTGCCGGGATTGAACTTCGCCGGGATGCCCTTCGCGGGCGAATACATGTTGCGCCCCGGGTCGGACCCGCCCCATGCGGGCCAGTCTTGGGCGGTGGCGGTGGCGGTGATGACGGCGGCGCAGGCGATGGCGAGTTTCATGGCGATTTTTGAAATGCGGGCGTATTTACGCACACGTAGTATCTTGTGGGAAGTGTTTCTTTTGGAGGAAAACGCGGAAAGCGCACCGGGGCTTCGATTCAGGCGGCCATTCGGCAAAGGGATTTGAGGAGCGCTGCTCCCGATCCATCGCGTCGCCCTCTTTCCATTGCGGCACGGCTCCTCCGGCGGGGCGCGTCCTTCACATCCATACTATTTTTCCGTCAGTGTTTCCGAGCCGTCCCAGTCCGCAAGGGGAGGGTCAACCTGGTACCGGCGGGCGAGAGCCGCATACCAATCGCAAAGGAAATCATCGCCGCCGATTCGTTGTTTCACGGACTCAAACAGCGACGCCGCACCCGCAAATTCGCGGGCTCGATGAAGCGCGAGCGCCTTGTGGTAGTCAGCGAGCCATGCGGGTTCGGGTGCCGACTTTTCGGAAAGCGGCGTGAAGATGTGAACCGGCTTCGTCTTTCCTTTCACCCGCAGAAAGCCCACTTCGCGAAAAGTGAAATGGTCTCTGGTAAGTTGCTCCACGGTTTCGCCGACGAGACAATCCGTGTGAAACTGCTTCGTAGCCGACTCCAGCCGCGCAGCGAAGTTCACGCCGTCGCCAAGCACGGTGAATTCCCTGCGCTCCGAATGTCCGACTTCTCCGGTCACGACGGTGCCGTGATTGATGCCGATGCCGATGCTGATCACGATCCGGTCAGAGCGATTGTCCCACTGCGCATTCAAGCTGCGAAGCACTTCGCGCATTTTCAGCGCGGCTGAGACTGCGCGGCGGCAGTCTTCGTTTTCACCGGATGAATGTGTGTCGCCCCATGCTGCAAGAATTGCATCACCTATGAACTTCTGTGCGTTGCCGTAGCTATCCTCGATAATCGGCACCATGGCTTCGAAGTATTCATTGAGCTGTCCCACGAGATGCTCCGGCGTCGCACTTTCGGACCAAGTCGTGAAGCTGCGGATGTCCGAAAACAAGACCGCTACAGAACGACGCCCGCCCGCGCGGGCTTGGTCAAATTCCTCGGAGTTTTTGAGGACCACCTCGGCGATGCGCTTGGACACAAAGCGCCCGAATGTTTTCCGAACATGCGCCCGCTCCATTCGCTCCACGACGAACAGATACACGATCCCCACGAGTCCCGACGCGAACCCTGCAAATAGCCATGTCACCGTGGGAAACAGCAAATCCCGGCAGAAAGCGAGGTGGGTGAATCCAAAGGCTGCGAGCAGCACAGCGAAGACGGCGGCAAGTTGTCCCACCGGGTTGCGAATCCGGAGCACAAGTGCCGCGCATATAAGTGCGACAGATGCCGTGAGCAGCCCGGCAGCCCACGAAGATGCATCAAGAATGCGCTGCCCCCGGAGCAGCGATGCTGCAAGTTGCGCGTGAATTTCCACACCCGGCATCACTCCAAGCGGGGTCGCATGGACATCGTGAAATATCTCCGCAATCGGACCATAGAACACGAGTTTGTCGCGGAAAAAATCCCGCCCCTTAAAATACGGGCTACTTTCCCTGAACTGCGCATCCATAAACAGCTCCTCCACCGGGATGTAGTGATATGTTGCTGGCCCGCCTTGAAATGGAATCACTTCGCCATAGCGGGGCGAGATTGTTTTTCCCTCAAATCTCTCGACGGCCCTGACAGCGAAGTGAACAAGATCATGATTTCCGTCATCAATATCCGGCGCAGCTTCTCGAAGCTCCGATGTGTGTGAGTCGTAACGCCGCTTGACGGGATCCTTGTAGACAACCAGTCCTTTTGAGTTTTCGCCCGCTGCCTCCACGAAGATTGGATTCGGGTGGAAAATACTAACTTCGTAGGTCGGGTTTTCGTACTGAAGAACTGCGCGGTTCTGAATCTGAAGAAGCGAGGCGAGCACGACTCTTCCTTGATATTTTCTCAAAACCTCTGCGAGTTCCTCATCTCCTCTGCCGTCACCCGGCATCGCAATATCAACGGCGACAACATTGGCGCCTTCAGCAAAAAGCCGCTCAATTACGCGCGCATGAATGCTTCGAGGCCACGGCCATATGTTCTCGCTCATTTGCTTGATGGTCTCGGAGCGATCCGCCCATCGTTTTAGACCTTTCGAGGATTGGTCGAGGCTGGACGTGGTGATACCCACGATGGAAATGTCTGAATGCGGAACGATTCCATCGCGCAGGCGAAAATGTGCGTCGTGCGCCATCCCAGCGATTTCTCGAGTGAAGCTGAGTTCCAAAAAGGACCGGGTCCCCGTGAAGATGACCAGAAGGAGGGCCACACCAAGAATCATCGGGACACGCCATCCGCGAAGACGCCGCAACAGTTTGCCAGTATTGTCCCGAGGCTTGTTCACAGCGCGCAACTAGACCGCGCTTTCCTCCGCGACTGGATTCCGCAGCACGCCGATGCGCTCGATTTCGACCTCGGCGATGTCGCCCGGCTGGAGCCAGCGCTGCGGGTTGCGCGCCATGCCGACGCCGTGCGGTGTGCCGGTGATGATGACCGCGCCAGCGGGCAGCGTGGTGCTCGCGCTGAGGAATTCGATGAGCGCGGGGACGTCGAAAATCATGTCGTCCGTGCTCCAGTCCTGGAGTGTCTCGCCATTCACGCGGGTGGCGATGCGGAGCACGTTGGGATTCGGGATTTCATCGGCCGTCACGATTGCGGGTCCGAGCGGGAGAAATGTGTCGAACGTCTTCCCACGGCACCACTGGCCGCCGCCGCCTTCCTTCTGCCAGTCGCGCGCCGAGACGTCGTTTGCGCACGTGTAGCCGAGGACGTAGTCGAGCGCGTTTGCGCGGGAGACGTTCTTCGCAGCGCGCCCGATGATCACGGCGAGTTCGCATTCGTAGTCCACCTTGTCGCTTCGCAGCGCGCGGGGCAGGAGAATCGGCTGGCCGGGATGCTGCACGGCAGCGGGCGATTTCATGAAAAGGACCGGGTATTTCGGAATCTCCGCCTTCGTCTCCTCGGCATGGCGGCGGTAGTTCAGCCCGATGCAAAAGACGACCGCTGGATCGAGAGGCGCGAGAGGCGGGCCGGTTACGCGCCGGCCTGTGTCGGTGAGCTTTCCGAAAAGTGAACCTTCAAGTTCGGTGAATGTTCCGTCGGCATGTTCGGTGGCTAGCACGGGATTTCCCGCGGCGAGGAGTCGGACGATACGCATAAGTTCCGGCAAACGAAGATGAGCAAGCGCACGCTTGCAAGCCAATCGACGGTTCATGAAGCCAAAAGATTCCCGCTTGACCGCGCTTTAAGGCGGGCATAAAGGCGCGCCCAGCCAACTTCGTGTCCCCTCAGGGAACAGGAATGCTGGCATTCAAAAATAAACCCAAGACACAAACAAACACATGAAAAAACTCCTGTTCACACTCACGTTCGGCCTCGCAATCGTGGCCAGCCCCGCAGCTTTCGCCCAGGCGAAGAAGAAGGAACCGGCCGCCCCTGCAGCAGCACCAGCCGGCGCTCCAGCTGCTGATGCCAAGAAGCCAGAAGCCAAGGCTGCCAAGCCGCTTCCGATGAATGCACGCGCCGACGAAATCGACGCCGCAGGCAAGACGTTCACGCAGGTGAACAAGGACGGTAAGAAGGTGAAGCATGTCATTTCGGACGCGACGGAGATCAAGAATGGCGAAGCCGCCGCGAAGTTCGAAGACATCAAGGTCGGCGACACCGTCGCTGGTCTCCGCAACAAGAAGAATGCGGACGGCACCGAATACGAGGTGGTGAAGATCACGAAGTTCGGCCCGAAGGCTCCGAAGGCTGACAAGCCGGCCGAGAAGCCCGCTGAAAAGCCTGCGAAGAAGTAAACATTTCTCGCATTGAGAATCGAGAGCCGGTGTCCGCAAGGGCACCGGCTTTCTTTTTGTCTTAGCCGTGTAAAGGGCATCGCACCTAAGTCAGCGATGTGCAGGGCGATTGTTCCGGTGATGAAAATACTGGCAGTGATTCTGGCCGGTGGGGCCTTCGCATTCAGCGGACTTCACGCGGAGGATGCGATAAAAGAGGAAGGTGCAGCAGTTTATAAACGCCTGTGCGCAGACTGCCATGGTTCGAAAGGCGAGGGTGTGGCGAAGAAGTATGACGAGCCGCTTTTCGGCGAGCGATCACTCGCTTCGCTCGCGAAGTACATCGACAAGACCATGCCCGAGGACGAGCCGGAGAAATTGGACGCCGCGGGCTCGGAGGCCGTCGCGCGCTACATTTACGGCGCGTTTTATTCGCCCGAGGCCCGGGCAAGGAATCATCCGCCAAAGCACGAACTCGCGCGGCTGACGAACAGGCAGTTTCAGGAATCCGTCGCGGACCTCATCGGCAGTTTCCGCCCGGTCGCGCAACCCGGTCCGCCCACCGGACTGAAGGCCGAGTATTTTCAATCGAACGGGATGAACAAAAAGGAGAAGCGCATTTTCGAGCGCGAGGATAAGGCGCTCGATTTCGACTTCGCCGAAGGCAGTCCGGGCGAGGGAATCAAGCCAGACCAGTTTTCCATCGCGTGGAACGGTTCTCTGCTCGCGCAGGAGACCGGATTCTACGAGTTCAAGATCGTCACGCCGAACGGCGCGCGGCTTTACGTGAACGCCGACTTCCGCTCGGGCGACACCAATGCGCGAGACGACTCCGATGCAAAACGGGAGAACACCCTGATCGATGCGTGGGTCAGCAGCGGCGACACTGTGCGAGAGGAGAGCGCGAGAATTTTCCTGCTCGGCGGACGCGCCTATTCCATCCGGCTCGATTATTTCAAATACAAGGACAAGCGCGGCTCGGTGCGCCTTGAGTGGAAGCCGCCGCACGGCGCGTGGTCGGTGTTGCGCGCACCGCATATCACGCCGGTCGTGGTGCCGCGGGTCGCGGTGATTACGACGCCATTTCCCGCAGACGACAGCAGTCTCGGCTTCGAGCGAGGCACGTCGATTTCCAAAGAGTGGCATGCGGCGACGACGAAAGCGGCCATCGAAGCCGCGAACGAAGTGGTGTCCCGGCTCTCGCGACTCGGTGGTCCTGCGAAGGAAGCACCGGACATTGCCGACCGGCTGAAGGATTGGGCCACGATGTTTGCGCACCGTGCATTTCGTCGTCCGCTCACTCCGGAGTTGCGCGAACTCTACGTGAACCGCGTCTTCTCGCCGGATGTGGCGCCTGAAATCGGGCTGAAACGCTCGGTGATTGCCGTGCTCAAATCGCCCCGCTTTCTGTACCCGGAGTTTACCGAGGGCGACGACTTCGCGACGGCAGCCCGACTCGCGCTGGGCATGTGGGATTCGCTGCCCGACGCAGCACTCCTCGCGGCCGCTGAAAAGGGAGAACTTCGCACGCCGGAGCAGGTCCGCGCCCAGGCCGCACGGATGATGAACGACCCCCGCACCAAGGCCAAACTCGCCACCTTCTTCAACCACTGGCTCGGAACGGGCGAGGCGGATTCTCTCGCGAAGGACCCGAAAGCGTTTCCGGAATTCGACGCCGGGATGATCGCGGATTTGCGTCGCTCGCTGGATCGCTTCGTTGAACACGTCGTGTGGAGCGAGAAGTCCGACTACCGCGAAATTCTTCTCGCAGACTACGTCTTTATGAACGAGCGGCTGGCGAAGTTCTACGGCGCCCCGGCACCTGAGGGCGGTGACTTCGCGCCGGTGAAATTTGAGGACGGAAAGCACGCGGGCATCTTCACGCATCCGTTCCTCCTGAGCCTGCACTCCTATTCAAAGTCCACGTCCCCAATTCACCGCGGCGTCTTCCTGACACGCAGCATCATGGGCCGCATGCTCAAGCCGCCACCGCAGGCGATTGAATTCAAGGACGACCGCTTCGATCCATCACTCACGATGCGCGAAAAGGTCACCGAAATTACCAACAAGACGTCGTGCATGAGCTGCCACGTCACCATCAATCCGCTGGGCTTCGCGCTGGAGAATTTCGACGCCGTGGGACGATTCCGCACGACGGACAACTCAAAGCCCGTGAATCCCGTGAGCGACTACATTACGTCCGACGGCGACACCGTAAAACTCAGCGGGCCGCGCGATATCGCCACGCATGCCGCGGGCAACGATGCGGCGCGCCGCGGATTTGTGCGACACCTCTTCCAATACACCATCAAGCAGGCGCCCGCGGCATTCGGGCCCGAGACGCTGCTGAACCTCGACACACAATTCGCCAACGGTTTTCACATCCGGAATCTTTATTTGGAATCGAACATCGTAGCCGCGCTTCCGAAGCAGGCTAAAGCCAGCGCAAAATTATGATTATCTCACGCCGTGAATTTCTTCGCCACGCAGGCATCTCCGCCGCGGTGCTTCCGTTTTTACCAGCGATGCCGTCACTCGCGGCATCCGGCACGAAGGTGCAGCGCATCATCTTCATGTTCTCGCCGAATGGCGTCGTTCAGCCGGATTTCTGGCCGGACGAAACGGGCGCGGATTTCAAATTGAAACGAATTCTTGCGCCGCTCGAGCCTTTCAAAAACCGCACGCTCACGCTCAAGGGAATCTCCAACAAGGTCCGTGGCGACGGCGACGGGCACATGCGCGGAATGAGCTGCCTGCTAACGGGCATCGAGCTTTTCCCCGGCAATATCCAGGGCGGCAGTGATCGCCCGGCGGGATGGGCGAGCGGCATTTCCATCGATCAGGAACTCAAAAACTTTCTGCAAAAGAACCCGGCGACCGCGACACGGTTCGGGTCGCTCGAAGTGGGAATCAACGTCCCCCATCGCGCCGACCCATGGACGCGCTGGTCTTACGCCGGGCCGAATCAGCCGGTCGCACCGGTCAGCGATCCATACGAGCTCTTCGAGAAGTTGTACGGGGAGATGAAGGACGGCGAAAACCTCGGAAGCGTGCTCGACGAAGTCAGCGGCGAACTCGCAGCCCTTGCAAAGAAACTCCCCGCCGACGAACGCGCGGCGCTGGAAAAACACACGACCTTTGTCCGCGAAATGGAACGTGAGATTCAGGCCGGACGCGCGAAGAAACTGCGCTTTCCTGCACCGAAGCTGGAGCAGGGCGTGCCGACCGACAATGACGGGATGCCGAAGGTCAGCGCGATGCAGAGCGACCTGATGGTCAACGCGTTTGCAAACGACCTCGCGCGCGTCGCGACGTTTGATTTCACAAACTCTGTGGGCCAGTGCCGCATGCGCTGGCTGGGCATCGACGAAGGCCACCACGGCCTGTCACACGAACCGGACAGCAACGCCGCGGCGCAGGAGAAACTCGTGAAGATCAACACGTGGTTCTGCGAGCAACTCGCCGCGCTTGCGAAGAAACTCGACTCGATTCCCGAGCCCGGCGGCAGCGGCACGATGCTCGACAACACGACGATCATCTGGACGAACGAGCTCGGTAAAGGGAACAGCCACTCGCATGACAACATTCCGTTCGTCTGCGTAGGCGGCGGGCTCGGACTCGAGAGCGGGCGGGCGCTGAAATACGACAATGTCCCGCACAACCGGCTCTGGCTCCGAATCGCGCAGGCCTTTGGTCACGATCTAAAGACTTTCGGAAACAAGGACCTCAGCGCGGGTGGCGCGCTGGCGATTTAGCAGTCGAGCTACGGCTTCACCACGCGCAGGCGCATGAACTGCGCGGAACCCGGCACGTCTGTCGTCCAGGTTTCATTTGCCGTTCCGTCGCCATTGTTAATGTGTGCAGTGCGGCTCACGGCGACGTTCCAACTCGTCAGATCGCTGCTCGCCTCGACGACGTAGCTAAGATCGTCCGCGCCGAGGCGGCGTGGGAACGTGAGTGCCAGACGTCCATCTACCGTACGCGTCGCCGCGAGCGGAGTCGTATTTCGCACAGCATCGTTACCGGCCAGAAAATGCTCGATGAGCGCGGGAATTCCGTCGCTATCGGCATCGGCAAGTGCGGTGCCGCTGAAGGGCGCGAGCGCATCGCCCGAGCCAGGGTTTCCGTTGGCGGCGATGCTCGTGCGCCAACTCGATGCCGCAGCCGGTTGCGCAGAGTTCGAAAGAACGAGGCTGTAGCCGTTCCCATCGGCGCTGTCAGGCCATGGCGCGAGGTCTTGATAGTTTAACGAAATGAGCGCCGTGCCTGTCGAAGTCGACAACATCAGCGTATCACCATCGTTGCCGAGACGATCGAAATAGACACCGCCAACCGGAATGTTCAGCCCGTACCGAAGCTGAAAACTGTACTGGCTCGAGACCAGCAAGAGTCGGCCGCCCGGTGCGAGCGGGACGTCGCGATTGTCGGGGAAATCGTAGCTGAGGCCCGCAGTGAACTTTGCGCCGCGAAGATTGATGGCTCGGTTCGTCGGATTCCACAGTTCGATAAATTCGGTATCATCATCGCCCTGCGGGTTGTAATGAATCTCACTGAATACCACATCACCCGGCGCGAGCGGCGTTGTTACGGTGTAAAACGCCTCATTGAGCGCGCTCCACGTCGAACCGATGAGTGCGCGTGCACGCAGCAAAGTGTTGACGTTGATCGTGGTGTTGGAACCGGAAACGGCGGACGGATTCACACCGCCTCCGGGCAACCGCGGATCGGAGCCGTCCGTGGTAAAGTAAACAGCCACCCCGGGAACCGGGAAACTCACATTCGTTCCCGCTCCAACAACTCCACCACTGAATGCGGGCGCGACGGTCGTTGGATAGTAGCCCGCGCTTTGGAGGTAGCCGAGATATGCGGAGCTTCGCGAAGGGAACCAGGTGTTCAGAATGTAGTTCCGGTCGGTCAGCCAGGTGTCGGGTGTTCGCGACTGTCCGCTGGCAACCCATCGTGCGCTTTCGGCGTAAAATGCGCGCTGGATTTCATTGCACATCGCAGTGAGTCGAGCGGTATTTGCGGAGGGAGTGAGCGCTCCACCGTTGAAGAAGTGGGCATGAATGCGATCGGCGAGCAGCGTTTTGTACTCCGGGTCTCCTTGCTGCCAGAGCTGGCTGAAAATGCTCCCCGGGCCATCGCCATTCTGGCGTCCGGGGTTCGGATTCGAGCGCAACGCGACGCGATTCGCCGCCACGCTTGTCATGTAGCTTTGAGTTGCGAGAAAGCCATCGGCGTCGTTGAGTAGAAACTTGAATCCGCTGCCGGCGGCTTTCGGTGAAACGGCGCGGTATTCGTCCTCGCTGTTCCCGAACATGAACATGAGCATGTAATCCACGTACTGCTTCACGTCGACGAATGGCCGGATGCCTGCGTAGTTTGCACGCAGTGTTTTTGCGTTCTGCCACGCGGTCCCATCGCCATCGTACGCAGTGCCGGGATCGGCCCAGCCGCCGACGTTCCAGTTCCCATTGATCGCCTCGTAGCTGCCCGACGGGCCGCCGAGGTAAGCGCTCTGCTGTGCAGCGCTCCAGCGTTCACGGAGGTGATACATGCCGTGATACGAGCCATTCAGGTAAAGGTGCACGAACCGCGAATGTGGAGCGAGGTTGCCCATGTCGAGCATGGTGCCGTCGGTGAAGATATTCGACATGTAAAAGCCGCGCTGGGCCATGTCGTGCGATCCGTTGCGCAGTTCAAGTTGATCGAATTTCCCAACGGGCTTCAGGCCGCGTGCGTGACTGGCAAAGAGCTCGGGGACGGAGAGCTTCGTCGCACCAAACTCCGAGCTGAAGGAAACGCGAAAGCTCTTCTTCGCGAAGTTGGTGAAGGCACCACCGAAGTTCTCGATGCCGGCATTTTCCTGCACCCCGATCCCGGTGGTTGGGATGTATTCAAAAGAGCACAGTGCACTTACCCCATCCACGATCGTCGCAGGAGTCACCACGGAAATACTCGGCAGGTCCGTGAGCGCTGCGATCATTTGCGGGCCGTAGGTGGCATGCTGGGTGATCGTCGTGCTCATGTTTGGCTGCGTCACGACATCGGCCGGGAAAATGTAGGTATTCGTATCGGTGTTGGTCGGCACGAAACCCGGTGCGAATGCCGCGGCGCGCAGCGTGGTGGTGCTGCTGATTGTAATTGGTCCAGTATAGACAGTGCCGGTCGTCTCCGTGGGCTCGGTGCTTGTGGTCGTGTATCGGATTGTTGCGCCGGGTGTGGTAGTGGTGATGGCGACACTTTGCGGCGAGGTGTAAATGCCGCGCTTCACGCTGAAGGTGGTATCACCCACGACTCCATTATAAGCCGCACCGTTCGGAGCGGCGGGCGTTGCAGGTTTGAAGTACTTCGCCGCTCCGGTCGCATCGAGTCCGTAGCTCACACGGTCGTATTGTTTCGGATACGTGAGTGTCGTCGGATAATCGGCCGGGAATTGCTGGATGAGGGTGTTGGCGGGCGAACGGAGCGCGAGATACTCGCCGGCCGCTGTGAGGGAAAAATTCGTATGCAGCGGTGCGCCAATTACGCGGCGATCCTTCCCGGATGCATGCACGACCAAACGACCAGCCGGTGGAATATTGGCGAGCGGGAATGTCCACTTCGCCGGCAATGCCGGATCATCGGTGAGCGAGTGATTACCGAGGTTGAGCGTGTAGTTGTTCGGATTGTGCAATTCGATCCAATCGGGGCGGTCGCCGTCCTCATCCTCGAGCAAGCCGTCGGCTGCCTGAAACTCCGAAATCACAGGCTGCTGTGTCGCTGCGTTTACGGCGATAACCACCGTGGCGACGGCATTGCTGGAACCGGCGCGAGTGGCGGTGAGCGTGTAGGTCGTATAGCCCGATGGCGTGACCACCGCCGTTCCCGACAGCGGAACGGTCCCTACGCCTCCGCTAATATTCACGGAGTCTGCGTTTTCGACCACCCACGAAAGCTGGGCCGACGAAGGAAGGCCGGGACCGCCGATATTTCCGGCGTCGGTGAGGAAGTGCCGGATGGTCGGCGGCGGTTCCGGGTAGGCTTCAAGTTCGGCGATTTGCGGGTTGTAAGCCGCGCCGCTTAGATTCTCCACGCGGATAAATCGACCTTTGAAAACGTGCGCGGGATTGGTGCTCGCAGTTTTTGTAATAGTGTCGACACCACCGCTGCCGCTGTTGGTTCCATCGGTGCGGATTCCTGCCTGCCACAGGACGGCGCCCGGCGTTCCGGCGTTGTCGGCGTAAAGTGTGACGCGGTAGTTTGTGAGCCGTTCCGGGCAGCAGTCGGAGCGATTGTAGAGAAGGATTCGATTGAGCGTGTACTCCGCGCCGAGATCGGTCTGGTAATAAAAGCCGAGCGTCGCGCCGTCCGCCGGATGCACGATCGCAGGCGTGCCGAGAATGACGCCGTCCGTGAGGCGTCCGGGAGTCATACCCGAGTAAACCGCGCCGCTCGCAATGACTGGACGCCCGAGGGCGAGATTCGTGTTTGAGGAGACAACCCATGCCTGAATGTCAGCGACCTGCGGATTGTATGCAGCACCGCTCAGATTGATGAGACGGAGAAACCGTCCGCGAAAAGTGTGCGCGGGGTTCGTGCTGGCGTTTGCGTAGAGCACATCCGTGCCGCCAATACCGGAATTGGTCCCGTTTGTCCGCACGTCCGCCGACCAGAGAACGGCACCGGCGACACCGCCATTGTCGGAGTGGAGCGAGACGCGGTAGTTTGTGAGGCGTTCCGGGCAGCAGCCGTCTCCGCGGTTTACCACGGAAATGTGGTGAAGTGCCTGCTCCGAACCGAGGTCTATCTCATAGTTGAATCCCGTTGTGCCGGAACTCGCGAGCGGATGGGTGAACGTGGAAACGTTTCCGTCGTTGATATTCGTGACCGGAAAGCCGGACCACAACGACCCGCTCGCGGTAGCGGGGCGACCAAGCGCCACGTTTTGAGCGTGCAGGACACATGGACAGAGCGCCAGCAGCGCTACGATGATGATTCGAGGAAGGAATGACATACCCGTATTCGGGAGAAGTGGCTGATTTCAAAGCGTTGTCAAAATGCTTGTCCCTACAGTCCGGCTACAAATACGCGGGACGGATTAGCTTTGACTGTTCTGCTCCACGAACGCTTGGTGAACGCATGGGTATTGAGCGCAGGAAACATGCAAAGCGAAGCGGGCCGGAGGAGTCGCAGTTGCAGGCTGCCTGCGCGGAAGCTCTGCGCTCGGTCTTTGTGGAGAAGCAAACGCTGGATCGGGCCGTCACGGCAGTTCTGCGATCGCGTCGTGCGTGGGACCCGGCGACGCGCGGGGCGTTTGTTGCGGCGATTCACGCGCTGGTCCGTTCCTGGCGGAACGTTTGGACGAGTGCGGGGTTTCCGGATGAGATCTTTCTGAGCCCGCTCGCGTGCACGAAGCCGAGGCTCGAAAAAATTTGCGCACTGTTCGCGGGAAAGAGGATTCCACGGCGGGGAGCAAACATGCCGGACTGGCTGAACGCGGTCGGTCGGCGGGAAATCGGTGATGCATGGCTGGCAGTGCGCGCGGCATTGGAAGAACCGGCGGAACTGTTTCTCCGGGTCAACACACTCCGCGCACAACCTTCCGCGGTGCTCGAATCCCTCCGAAACACGCCTCACGCATGCGAGCCTGCGGGCCTCACCGGTGCGCTTCGAGTCACCGGCCGGCGGGATATTTACGACACAAAGGCATTCAAAGACGGCTGGGTGGAAGTGCAGGACGTGAACTCCCAGCAAATCGCGCCGTTTCTCGATGTGAAACCGGGCATGCGGGTGACCGACGCCTGCGCCGGTGCTGGCGGAAAGTCGCTTCATCTCGCGGCATTGATGCACAACAAGGGGAGGATCGTGTCCCTCGATGTCGCAGGATGGAAGCTCGAGGAATTGCGCCGCCGTGCCGCACGTGCAGGCGCCGACACAATCGAGACCCACATCGTTTCCGACGCGAAATCGACGAAGCGGTTTCGCGGCACTGCGGATCGTCTGCTCCTGGATGTGCCGTGCTCCGGGCTGGGTGTGGTGCGGCGGAATCCGGACATCAAATGGAAGCTCTCGATGGAGGAACTCGAACGTCTGCGTGCACTTCAGTTTCAGCTTTTGCGGGACTACAGCCAGTTTGTGAAAAAGGGCGGCAAGCTCGTTTACGCCACTTGCAGCGTGCTTCCTTCCGAGGGAGAGCAGCAGGTGGACGCGTTCCTCGCCGGGAACCCTGAATGGAAGCTGGAGGCGGAGCGCCGCCTGCATCCCGGTGAAAACGGTGGCGACGGGTTTTATATGGCCCGGCTTGCGACGTAGGAGTTGCGCAGGCGCGCGATTTGGAGCATCACGCGCTCATGCGTCTGCCATCGGGAATGCGGCTTGTAAACCTGCTCTGCGGGTGGTGGACCGGTCTTGTCTTCGCGTTCCTCTACATCCCGATCCTTTTGCTGATCATCTATTCGTTCAACACATCAAAGCTGAACGTCAATTTTGAGGGCTTCACACTGCACTGGTATCGCGAGATGTGGGCGAACGACGGGATCCGCCGCGCGCTCGGAAACAGCGTGAAGATCGCCGTGTGGGTGACGTGCATTTCCGTCGTGCTCGGAACGACGGGCGCGTGGCTGTTGTATCGCTATCGCTACCGTTTCAAAAAGCTTTGGGAGACTCTGCTTTTCATCCCGATGGCGATTCCCGAGATCATCATGGGTGTGTCGCTCCTGATTCTTTTCAGCGCGGTTGGTCCGTCGTTGAATCAAGCACTGGACTCGCTGCTCGGGACGACCGGCTCGCAACGATTCGGGCTTGGATTTCTGACTGTGATCATCGCACACGTGACGTTCTGTTTTCCGTTTGTTCTCGTTGCAGTGCAGGCACGTCTCGCGGATGTGGATCCTTCGCTGGAGGAGGCTGCGATGGATCTGGGCGCGACGCCATTGCAGGCTTTCCTCAAAGTAATGGTTCCTTACATGATGCCCGCCATCATCTCCGGGGCGTTGATGTCGTTTACTCTGTCGATGGACGAAGTTTTGGTTACCTATTTCGTGAACGGCCCGGAATCGAAAACGCTGCCGCTCGAGATCTACGACAACGTGAAAAAGGGGCTGAACCCGATGCTCAATGCCGTCTCCACGGTGTTCATTGTATTTACGGCGGCGGTCGTCATCGCGGCGGACCGTATCCGGCGATGGAATCGTTGAGCGGAGTCGGCGGCGCGCAACGGCCGATCAGTTCGAGGTGCTTCGGTTCCGGGAAAGCTTGCGATTAACAGCGTCGATCACGTCCTGCATCTCGCGGAGTTTCAGTGCGCGTGCGACCGCAGCAAATGCCGCTATTGCAAGCGTGATGGTCAATCCGAGAGCAAGCGCCTGAAGCAGGAATCCCATTTTGTCCCACTTCGAAAGGAAGAGCCAGTCACAGCCCAGGCACACGAGCGCCATGGCGTCGGCCGCGAGAAAAATCTTCACCAGCGAGATGATCAGACGCCGCGTGTCGAGCTGCCCGATTTCGCGGCGCATCAACCAATAGAGGAGCGCGAAATTTGTGAGTGCCACACAACCGGTGCTCATGGCGAGTCCCTGATGACCCCATCCAAGCCGGACGAAGTAAGCGTTCAGTCCGTAATTCAACGCGATCGAAAAGAAGCTCACCATCATGGGCGTTTTGCGACGGTCCAGAGCGTAGAACGCCGGGGCGAGCACCTTCATCCCGGCGTATGCGGTAAGTCCGAGCGCGTAATACCGAAGCGCGTGTGCACTTTGGACGACGTCGTGATGCGTCACTTTGCTGCCGTGTTGGTAAATGACGCTCATGATCGGCTCGCCAAGCATCCATAAGCCGACACTCGAGGGGATTGTGAGGAAGAAGACGAGCCGGATGCCTTTCGCGAGATTGGCTCTAAAGTCATCGCGGTTGCCGAGAGCGATGTTCTTGCTGAGAAGCGGCAGAGAGACGGTGGCAATGGCGACGCCGAAAATGCCCAGTGGCAGTTGCATGAGCCGGAACGCATTGTTCAGCCACGCGATCGCGCCTTCCTGACCGGGCACATACCGCAGGTCGGCGGCAAAACTGGTATTCACCATGACATTCACCTGCACAGCCGCCGCGGAGATTACTGCGGGAGCCATAATCTTCAGGACTTCGAACACTCCCGGATCGCGGAACCTGAAATCGAGCCGGGGCCGGTAGCCGGCCCTCAGAAGCGGCGGAATCTGCACCGCGAGTTGCAGGAAACCACCGATGAGCGTGCCATAGGCCAGACCAAAGAGGGCGCGCTGGCCGAATCCGCGGTCGATGAACCAGCCGATGGTGAGACCGCCGACGATACTGCCGATGTTGAAAAACGACGACGCCATCGCGGGCCAGCCGAAGACGTGCTTCGCGTTCAACATGCCCATCACCTGGGCAGCGACGGACACCATCAGGATGAAAGGAAACATCGTGGCCGTAAGCTGTGCGGTGAGGACCGCATCCTGGCCTTCAAATCCATCTGCAACGAGACTCACGAGATTCGGCGCAAAATAGATGCCGAGCAGCGTAATGATGCCCATGACCACGAACGTGAGCGTACCGATTTTGTGGGCGAGCCGCCACGCTGACGCGTCGCCCTCTTTCGCAATCTTCCTCGAGAATACGGTGATGAATGCTGTGGAAAGCGCGCCTTCCGCAAAGAGATCGCGGAGGAGGTTCGGAATGCGAAAGGATGCGATGAATATCGAAAGGTCGCGCGTTCCGAAAAGAGCCGTGAACGCGACCTCACGGATCAATCCCAGGACTCGCGAGCACATCACCGCCACGCTCACGATGGCTGTAGCACGTCCGGTTCGCGGACGTCCCGCAATTTGCGTGGATTCCGCTTCAGCCATTTGCCGAGGCCTTTCGGAGGCGGTCCATTATGGCGATGCCGATACCCTGTTCAGGAACGGACTCGGCGACTATTCGCGCGAGCCCGCTATTATCCAGGCTTCTGAGTTTTTGAAAAAGCGTGGCCGCTGCCTCGCGGATGCTGCCGGATTTACTGAGCACCTCGACAGCAGCAAAACCCTCGGCTGCGTCAGCGCTGCACCAAGCGAGCAATCCTGCCTTGCCCGGTCCGTCCCACTGCGGTTCCGCGTCGGGCGCGAGGAGTGTGAGTGGCGTACGCGGCGCGTAATGGCTCTTGAGCTGCCCGGGAGCGACCATCTTGGCCTGCGGTCCGGATGTCGTGAGCTCGCCAAATCGACGCAGTTCATCCGGCGTCACCGGTCCGCTGCGGAGCAGGATCATCGCGCCATTCCGGACCATCACGATCGTGCTCTCGATCCCATGCGTGGTCCGTCCTCCGTCCACGATCATCGGAACGCGGCCGGACAATTCCTCCATGACATCCGCTGCGCATGTTGGGCTGATGCGCCCGAAGCGGTTCGCACTCGGTGCTGCGAGCGGTTTGCCAAAGGCGCGAACGATCTGGTCGAAAACCGGATGCGCGCTCATGCGGACTGCCACGGTATCGAGACCGGCGGTGACTATGTCGGGCACAATCGGCTGCCGCGGCAGCACGAGCGTCAAAGGACCGGGCCAGAACTGATTCGCCAGTTTCTCCACCAGAGTCCGGTCGTCCGCCGGGATGTTTGTGATCCTTTCGAGCCATGTGCGCGTCGGCAGGTGCACAATGAGCGGATCAAAAAGCGGGCGCTCCTTGGTCTGGAAAATCTTCAGCACAGCATCGAGATTCAGAGCATCGGCGGCGAGTCCATACACGGTTTCGGTGGGCAACGCGACGGTCTGTCCGGATTCAAGATAGAGCACCGCCGGCGCAATTGCAGCCTCCAGTTCCCCGGGCGTCGTTGCTGGTGCGATGATTGTTTCCATTGATTGTATCGCGCTTCAGCCGAGGAGCGCGCTCCGGGCCGCGCGAGCTCTGGCTGCGGCGTCCTCGACGTCCCTGCCGGTCGCGGTGATATGCCCCATTTTGCGACCACGTTTCGGTTCCGCTTTTCCGTAAAGATGAAGATGCACCCCCGGGATTGCCAGAGCGGCAGCCCAGTCCGGCGTGCCGGTCCGGCTTTCGAGCCAAACGTCTCCGAGAAGGTTGGACATCGCCGCCGGTGCCAGCGAATCCGTGCAGCCGAGCGGCAGACCGCAAACGGTGCGAACCTGCTGCGCGAATTGCGAAGTCACGCTGGCGTCAAAGCTGAAGTGCCCGCTGTTGTGCGGACGTGGCGCGAGTTCGTTGATCACCAGGTCTCCGTCTGCGAGCAGGAACATTTCCACCGCCAGCACACCGACAAGGTCCAGTGCGAGTGCAACCCTTTGTGCAAGTGCCCGGGCATCTTCTGCAATTCGATCCGGAATCCGCGCCGGACAGTAGGTGATATCGAGGATGTGATTCGCGTGCTCATTCTCGCAGACAGGCCAAGTCGCCATCGCGCCGTCCACACCACGACAGACAATCACGGAGACTTCCCGTTCAAATTTCACAAAGCCTTCGAGAACAGCCGGCGCACCGTCAAAGGGCTGCCACGCCTCCACGAGGTCGTCGCCGGGCGACAGTTTCCGCTGCCCTTTGCCATCGTAGCCAAACGCCGCGGTTTTCAGCACGCCTGGCAGGCCAAGCTCCGCGGCAGCCTGCACGAGTTCACCGGCAGAGGTGACTTTTCGAAAAGGCGCGACCGGCAGGCCGGCGGAGGAGAGGAATTCCTTCTCCCGAAGGCGATGCTGGCAAATGTGAAGCACACGTCCGGCGGGCCGCACGATGCAATGCTCCGCGGCCCACTCAATCGTTTGCGACGGCACATTCTCGAACTCGAAAGTCAGCACCGATATCCCTTTCGCAAAGTCGCGGACTGCCGCCTCGTCGGAATAACTCGCCACAACCTCGCGCTCGGCAATTTGTCCTGTGGGTGAGTCGCGGTCCGGCGAGAGCGTATGAATCCGGTAACCCATCTTCCGCGCCTCGATCGCAAACATGCGCCCAAGCTGCCCGCTGCCCATCACTCCGAGCGCCGCGCCCGGCAGAATTGGTTGCGAAGGGTTTTTCAACTCCCGAAAACCTCCGCCTTGGAAAACACGGAGACAAGCTGAAATCCCTTCTCCGCAAATTTCTCGCGTCCGCCCGACTCGCGGTCCACGAGGCATGCGACCAGATCGACGATCCCGCCCTCTGCTTCAATTGCCTCGATGGCCTGGAGCGTCGATTTCCCGCTCGTGATGACATCGTCGACAACCACGACATGATCGCCCTTTTTGAAATTGCCCTCCACTCGACGGCCCTGGCCGTGATCCTTCGCCTGCTTGCGGACTGAAAATACCTTCAAGCCGCGATCCGCATCGGCATTCCACGACGCGATGCCCACCGCCATCGCCACGGGGTCCGCCCCCATCGTCAGACCACCGACTGCCACCGGCTTGCGATCGCCAAGAGCGGCACGGATTCTGGAATACAGAACCTGCCCGAGCAGAACCGCGGCCTCGGGATTCATGGTCGTGATGCGGCAGTCAACGTAGATGTTGCTCTTCGCACCCGACGCGAGGATGAACTCGCCGTGAAAGACGGAGTCGCGTTTCAAAAGCTCCAATAGCCGGCTGCGTGATAATTCGAGGTCGCTCATTGCCACTCTTCGGTAGCGGGATGGCGCTGGGAGTGTCAACGGAGTGCTGCAATTTCGTGCCCGCCCGGCCGTTCCCTCATCGCAGCTTGCGGGCGGCCAATGCGGCGGGCTATGAGGGTGGAAGTGCTCTATTTCGACCACAACGCAACACATCCACTCACCGCGGCCGCGAGAAATGCATGGCTGGATGCCGTCGAGCGATTCCCAGCAAATCCATCATCGCCCCACCGCGCCGGCCAGCGCGCAGACGCGGCTCTCGACGCTGCACGCGAATCACTTGCGGCGCATCTCGGTTGCGCGGCGGATGCGATTGTTTTCACCAGTGGCGCGACCGAATCCGCGAATACCGTCCTCCACGCCATCGACGGCGAAGTGTGGATCTCGGCGATCGAACATCCGTGTGTGATCGAGGCTGCATCGCAGTGGAATCACGGCCGACACCGATTGCTGCCAGTCACGCGCGACGGACTTCTCGACACCGAGTTTCTCGCAGCTGAACTGCGCCACAAGCGTCCATCGCTCGTGGCGCTCATGGCCGCAAACAATGAAACGGGCGTGCTCCAGCCCTGGCGTGAAGTGCAGGCACTCTGCGCTGAACACGGCGTCCCGTTCTTTTGCGACGCTGCACAGTGGATGGGAAAAATGCCCGCGGCCGGACTCGGCGCGTGCGACTTCGTTTCCGGCTGCGCCCACAAATTCGGCGGGCCCGTTGGAGTCGGCTTCCTCAAGTGCCCCCGCAATTTCCGCTCATTGCTCGCCGGCGGTCCGCAGGAGGAGCGCAGACGCGCCGGAACCCAGAACGTTGCGTCTGTGCTTGCGATGGTCGCCGCGCTGGATGCATGCAAGCCCGGATGTTCCGAAGACCGACTTTGGTTCGAGAGCGAACTTCTGCGCAAACTGCCGGGCGTCCGACTGCTCGGGCCGCGCGATGCTGTGCTTTGGAACACGGTCGCCGCAATCATGCCCGAGCATGCCGACTGCCGCCGCCGGTGGGTCGTTGTGCTCGATCGGCTTGGTTTCGCGGTTTCCACCGGCTCCGCGTGCTCAAGCGGGAAAGAAAAGCCTTCACACGTCCTGCTTGCGATGGGAATCGAGCCGGGCGCAGCGGGGCGTGTTCTACGATTCAGCAGCGGATGGGCGACGACGTGGGATGACTGGGCGCGCCTGCTCGACGGAATCCTCGCCGCCGCACGTGAGCTTGGCGTCTAGCGCGCCTCCTTTACCGCCCGCTCAATCACGGGTGCAGCAAAGATCGTGTCGGTGGAGCGTACGTCCTGCGACGTCGCGCTCCGCACCCGCTCCAGGGCTTCGGCGCTGAGGCCAATATTGGCCACCGCAGCATCTGCGGCAGCAGCATCCTTCTGCTTCCAAGCGGCGTACACCGATGAGATGGAGGACTCGCGAAGCTCCGGTTTCGTGACGCTCTTTGCCCAGTCCATGGCGGTAGCCGGCTCCTTTCGCGCGACGATGGATGCAAACGTCATCCGCGCGCTGTCCAACTCCGGTCCCTGCGGCTGCTCAAGCAGCCACTCGCCTGCGGATTTCGGATTCTGCCAGGCGATCCGCGACACGACCTGATCGTAAATCGCAGGGCGCTCCTCGGCTGGGGCATCCTTGAGGAGCAAATCCGCTCCCTGTTTCGGATTCATCATCAACACGGAATTCGCAAGGCCCGAACGCAGTGGCTTCTGTTCATCGGAAGGGAGTGTTTTCAGCCATGAAATCGCGGCCTCGGGCTCCATCATCGCCCATTGAGCGAGCGCCCCCTGCCGGAGCGTGTCGCGCGTCTCTTGCGGCAGCGAGGCAGAGCGATCGAGCATCCGCTTCCGGCTGTCCGCGTTCATTCCGGACATGGCAATGCCGTTGAGCGCCATCGCCTTCATTGAGGGTTCAAGACCCTCAACTCGTGCCAGAGCTCCATCGAGGTCACGGCTGGCAAGGCCGGCGAACAGGGTATGGACGAGCATGTTCCCCTGACCGCTGTCATCGCCCTTCTTTCCTTCCGTTTCAAACCACCGCCACGCGGCTTCGGGCTCTGTTCGCGCCCATGCACCGAGAATCGGACCCTTGATTCCCATTCCGAACATCGAGCCTTTTTCCACGTTCTTCTCGGCGTAGGCGAGTGCCGCGCGTCCGTCGCGCTCCGCCCATTGTGAGAGCAGGATGGAATAAAACATCATCCGACCCTGCGGATCCTTCACGGTCTTCTCGACCTCGGCGAGCGCCTCCTGAATCTGCGCATCGTTCAGTTCGATGAGCGGCGAAATTGCGCGGATCATTCCGCGCATGTTCATCATGCCTCCCATCCCGCTTCCCATCTCGACACGGGCGCGCGCAATCATCAGCGCGATGTCTTTCTTCCGGCCATCCGCCGACTCCTCCTCGCCCGGCTCGATTTTGCGAACGACTTCACGAGCGCCCCGCGCTGCATCTGTTCCAACACCACCGGGGTTCGATGCAGATTGCGAGCTGCCGGTGACGGGCGGGTTTGAAGTTCCGCCGCTCGAGCCGGCGAAGTATGCGATGGCGACCGTGGCGATCCACGCAAGGGCGAGAAGAAGGCGCTGATTTTTCATTTTGATGGTTCCCGGGAGTATTAAGACGTGTGGCGCGACGCTTTTGTTAGCGGCGTCGCGAATGCTAGCGCGGCCGCGGCCGGGAGCACGCGGAAAACAAGGCTATTTTTCCGCACACGAGAGCAACCGGTCGCGCGCCGTGTCGGCATCGAGTCCATCAAACTCGATCAATTTGTCGCGCGATTTTTCGCCTGCGACGATGCGCGTCGAACGCGCTGGGATGCCGAGCGTTTCGGCGAGAAACTCCAGCAGAGCGGCGTTCGCCTTTCCGTCGGTCGCGGGCGACTGCACCTTGATCTTCACCGCGGCACCATGCGCGCCGACGATTTCCGTACGGCGCGCATTCGGCACGATGCGCAGAAGAAGTCGCGCCATCTATTGAAGCGCCGCCGCCTTGATGATCGACGACTCGCCGAGGCCGAAACTGGACGGCGTGTACATTTCCTCCACCTTAGTCGGCGGAGCCGTGGCTGAACCCGCTGCGCGCACCCGTGCAACGTAGCGCATCCGGTATTTTCCGGAGGACCAGGTATTAGTGAAGTAGAGCATGCGATCCGTGCGGATTTCGCGGTGGCTCCACCACGCGCGCGCCAACTCATCTCCCTGCGCGGCCTGCGTGCGGAACTCGGGATTCACCGCCTCGAAAGTCGCGGGCAGCGGATCGTCGATGACCACGTAGCGAATGGCCTTCGGAACCGTGATGTCGATGGTCACCAGCACGCGATCGCCGACCCGAGGCTCGCCGAGCGGCGCGAGCGAAGCATCGTCGTTGATCCGCTGGTAGGTGCGCTCGATCGAGTAGCCGCGATCCTGCCGCTGCGTGACAAGCGTGCGCGGACGTGACGAAACCGCGACCTGCGTAAATGCCGCGACTTTCGCCGGGTTGTTGAATTGCAGCGGCGTCTTCCCGCTGAGCGGCATCTCCTTTTCAAAATACCCGCCCTTTGCCGGAATCGCGAAAGGCGTGCTGTCCGCGCCGTAAACGAGTGTGCCCTTCAACTCCTTGCGCCCTGCCTCGGTCTTGCGCACGTATTCGGCGAAACCGAGCAGCGCCCACACGTTGCTTTGTGTATCGCCCCAGTGTCCGCGATTTCGCAGTGCGAGCAGTGCATTGGCGACATCATCGGCCGCGGCGGATTTCCCGGTCACCTTGCTCCACGCGAGCAGCCGGATTCCTTGCGCACGCGCAACGCTGCCGAACCACCAGTCGGCCTTCACCGCCTTGTCCTGCATGCGCAGAAGCGAGTCGGCGGTCTTCTGCGAGCCTTTGCTTTCGAGGATCGCGAGCGCCAGCAATGCGCGGCTCTCCTGCGAAAGAAGCGCGCGTTTTTTGTTCAGCAACTCGTGGTAGGCCGGCTCCGCGCGCCCCATGATGGCGAGCGTGTGGCAGATGAATGCACGCTCCGAGAGCTTGGCTTCGTCGTCGGTCTCCGCTGCGCCGCGAAGTCCCTTGCTGAGAAAATCGCTGAGCTTCTTGAGCGGTTCCGGCGGCACGCTAAATCCTGCCCGCTGCGCCATCACGAGTCCCATTCCGCCATACGCGCTCGTCCACATTTCGCTGGAACCACCGGGCCAGTAGCCGAGTCCGCCGTCGCGATTCTGCATGGAAATAATGCGCGCGATCGCCTTTTCGACGACCTCTGCGATTTGGTCATCGGTCCGCGTGAGCCCCGGAAGCATCGGGCGGAATTCCCGGAGCGCGACCCACGGCAGCATCCCCGAAGTCGTCTGCTCCAGACAGCCATACGGATAGTTGAGCAATTCATCGACGCCTTCGGAGATCTCGAAGATGCGCGAATTGGAAAACCGCACGCGCACCGTTCCCGAGCCTTCGAGCAGCGCCGGGTCGGCTTTCGCCATCAACTCGGCGGTCGCCTCGTTCCTGTCGTTGAGAATCTCGCCGAGCAGCGGCGTGGGCCAGCCGACCTTGAGTTTCGATTCCACCGAGTCGCGGAAGGTCACGCCGCCGGCGCCGGTGAAATTGACCGTCCAGATCCACTTCGCCTCGCCGGGCTCCTTGAACTCGACCGGGAAATCCAGCGCGAGCGATCCGTTCGCGGGGAGCTTCACGGTGCGCGCATTGTCCGCGGCCGTCGCGTGTTCATCAAAGAGCACACTTACCTTCGCCTCGCCGTCTTCCGCGGTGGTGTTGTGCAAAACGGCGCGGACGGTCATCGCATCGCCGACGTTTGCAAAGCGCGGCGTGGACGGCTCGATCATCACCGGCTTGTTGATTTCCACCGCGCCCTCGCCGTTTCCGAATTGATCGCGGAGCGTCTGCGCCACGGCCATGATCCGGTAGCGCGTGAGACCATCCGGTGCCTTGAAAGTCGTGGATACGTTTCCATCTGCGCCGGTTTTCAGCGCGGCGTTCCAGTATGCGGTGCCGAGGAAGTTCCTCCGAACGTCGGCCTCGCCGCCCTTGAGCATGCCTTTCGCAGCGCCGACGAGGTAGCCTTTGTTTTCAAAAAGCGCACCTTCCGGATCGTCGGTGAGCATGTGAGAAAGCGTGATGCCCGTCGTCACATCGAGCCGCAGCGCCTGCGAGAAATACGAGAGGATGTCCGGCGTCTCAAAGCCCATCAGACTCAGCACGCCTTCGTCGGAGGCCCACAGCGTGACCTCCGCGCCCTTCACCGGCTTGCCTTCGTTGTCGCGCACTTCGCACACGACCGAGACCTCTTCGCCGGGCTGATATGCCGGCTTGGCGGGGCGGATGTTCACGTAGAGCTTCGCGTCTGGACGCGAAATCGCGAGTTGCGTGTAACCGGCGCGGAACTCGGGCATTTTGTATTTACGCGGGCTGTCCTGCGCACCGCGAACGACGATCACGGAGATGAAAACGTTAGGCGCATCGGCTTCCTCCACCGGAATCCGGATGCTCGGTGCGTTGCCTTCGAGTTTCGTGACGAAGTGCCGCCGGACGTGCTCGCGCTCGACGGTGACGAGCGCATTTCCGCTAATCGGCGTCTTTACCAAAATGACCGCCTCCTCGCCGGGCTTGTAATCCTTTTTGTCCGGCACGAGTTCGATCTGCGATTTGTTGCGGTAGTTCCAAGTGAGCGCATCCTTGCCCCACACGTGAACGGCGGTCGTGGTAATGACGTTGCGCCCTGCCGCGTCCGTGGCGACGGCGGACAGCAGATAAAGGCCCGGCTTTGCGACGTTGAAGGTCGTGTCCTTCTTCGCGGGGTCCGCGAGCACCCAGTCGCCGTCCTTCTCGACCACCGCCTGTGTGCGGATTGTCGTCTGTCCGATGAGTTGGAGAATCGGCTCGCTGCGGAAGTTCTCCGCCTCGTCGGCGTCCTCCACGCGATTGGTCTGCCATTCGACGCGTGTGAGCTTCACTGTCGTCTCAATTGGATCCGCCATCGGCTTGCCGTCGTTGCGGACGGCGATGACCTGCAGCGGCAGCGCGTCGCCCTCGCGGAGCACCTCCGGCATATTGCGGATGCCGAGGTAGAATTCCGAGCTGTGCATCGTGAAAATCTGCCGCTCGGCGACGGTCTGCTGATTGAGGTCGGTGACCTCCGCCGTGATGCGCACGAAGCGCGGTTGCGGCATCGTGGTGTTCATCGGCACCTGCGCGGTGATGGTCGCCGTTCCGCCGTCGGGGAGCTGAATCTTCCCCTGCTCGGAATAGTCGTTCTTGCCTGCGAACTTCTCGCGCAGCCGCCAGTCGTTGAGCGACTCGGTAAAGCGGAAATCCTCAAATCCCGCCGGCGCGAATCCCTCGTCCTCCGAGCGCAGCGACCACGCCACCTGCGCCTTTGCGAGTGGCTTGCCCATGTAGTATTTCGCGGCGAGCGGCACGTTCAGCGGCGTGCCGAGCATCGGCGACTTCGGCGCGGTGAGCTTCACTTCAAATGCGTTCGGCTCGTATTCCTCCACGCGGAAATAGTGCCGCACTCCCGACCACTCGGAGTCTTCCTCCGCCTCCTCGCCGCCGGCGACGTCGCCTTCAAACAACAACTGCGCGCGGAAGCCACCCACGACGGTGCGCGGCAGCTTCACATCCGCGGAGACGGAACCCATCGCGGAGAGCGCGACCTTCTGCGAAAAAATCTCGCGGTTGTCGGGCGTGAAAACCCTCAGCGTCCCTTTCTTCCCCACCGGCACGTGCGGCTTGTCCGGCGTGTAATCGCGCGCGACGGCCTTGAGGTGGACGGTCTCGCCGGGTTTGTAAACCGGACGGTCGCTGAACATCGTGCCGCGGAGCTGTCCGCCCTGTTCGCCGCCGAAATCATACACGTCCTCCTCGTCGCCCCACATATTGATCTGAAAGCGCCCGAACTCGAGTTCGCGCCGCTCGTCGCCGAATGGAACATACTGCTGATCCTCGCCGCTGCTCACTGCGAGCCACTGCACGCCTTTGCGCTCCGGCAGACGCGCAGTGCCGTCGGCTGCGGATTGCGCGGCGCCGAGTTCCGTGCCGTTTTCATCGAGCAGTGCGAGCTTCGCGCCGTTGACCGGTGCGCCGCTGTTGAGCGAGAAAACCTGTGCAAAACCACCCGCACCGCCCTTCCACACCACGCCGAGATCCGTCACCTGCACGAGGGCCTGCGTGCCGACGCGCTTTACGTTGGGCGCGGGTTTGTCCGGCTGCTCGGCTGTGAGGAAAACGGTGCCCGTTTTTCCTGCGCCGAGGATCTCGTCCCACTTCACCGAAAACATAAACTTCTCGTCCACCTTTCCGCCGGGCGTGAAGTCCTTCGTCCACACCACCTCGCCGGGGATCGCCATCTCCTCCACGCGCTGGAGCGGCTCGTTTTCGTCCTTCACCTCCTCGCGGTGATATTTCTTGTACGCCGCCAGCGCCGCCGCAGTCTGGTTCGCCGGCACGAGGCGCGCGGTGATCCGGAACTTCGCGAGATTAATCCCCATCACCCGAAACTCCCGCGTGCCGCTCCGCTGCTGGTGCGTCGAGTATTCCTGGAAATAAAGCCGCGGCTTCACCGGTGCAAAACTCACCGCCTTGCTCCACGCCGGCATCCGCTGCCCTTCGGCCGATGGCAGCCCCTCCGCGACGCTCACCGTGTAATCGCGCCCCAGCTCGAAATCCCCGCGCAGCGTCACCGCCGAATCGCTCCACAGCGACGGATTGATCGCAATCTTCAGCCCCGGCGGCTCCGGCTCGATCTTTACCCATTGCGCGATGCTCTCCTGCTTCACCGCCTTGCCGAAATGCTTCGAGAAATCCAGCGTCAGCACCTTCCCCGAATTGATCAAATTCTCCGTGCTCACCCGCTCCACCGTGAACGGCTTCACCTTCCCGATCTTCACATTGTACGGCGCGGAAAGCTTGTACCCGCCTGCCGATGCGGGCAGCCCCTGCGCCACGATCATCATCCATCCCTCGCCCGGCGGCAGCTCCTTTGCGGGCTGCACGAAGACGTGATTCCTCTGCGCCGCGAGCAGTGCCTCGGACAACTCCTTCCCGTCCGTCGCCGTCTCTTGCGCTACGCGAAATGCATCCTCCCACGCCAGCGGGCTGCGGTCGTCCGAGCGATACTCGGGGAACTCATGGTCGCCTCCCTTTTTCGGCTCCGCGGCCGTCACCTTCGCCGGAATCTTCAATGCATTCGGCCCCAGAAACCAGATGCGCTCCTCGATCGACTTCGCATCCACCGGCGCGCTGAAAAGCAGACTCACCCGCGGCAACACCGGCGCATCCTCCGTATTCAAATACCCCGGCGCTGCCCACCCCTTCACGCGAAACGGCGACGTCGTCAGCGTCTCGCGCAACGACTCCTTCACCGCGCCGCCGGCTGCATTCTTCAGCCCGCCGCGCAGCCCCAGCTCAAACGTCGCACCCTGCGCGGGCGGCTCCGTCGGCGTAAACACACCGCTCTGCGTCGAGAGCCAGCGCCACGTGCCCGCCACCTTCGGCTGCACGACCAGCGGAGACTCCGTCTGCTTCCCCACAGCGTCCGGCTGCACCATCGGCTCGGGAAAACGAAGCTCAAAAGCCGAGTTCGCGCGCCACAAGCGGCCATCGTGAATCAGCGTGACAGGCGCGGCGAAAGCCGTGGCGGATAAAAGGGCGAGAGCTGCGAATGCTTTCATGGTATTACTTATATTACGGACTCGGAGCCGGATTCTTTCAGAAATTTTCACCGCGGCGAGAAACGCTTCCGTCTTTCTCGATCGGTTCCCGTGCAAAAAGGAAATCGGAATAGTTCCAAGAAAACTACTTTTCCCGCGTCCCAAAGACATGAATCCGAGCGCTCTCATCACCGCCGTCGTCGTTTTCCTCACCGCTGCGATCAGCCACGCCGCCAAGGCTCCGATGAGCGACGAGAAGATGCAAAAAGAGGCCACCCACATCGTCACCGGCAAGGTCCTCGACGTAACCACGAGCGTCGAGAAATCCAAAATCGAAACGCATCCCGGCACGCACAAAGACACCATCTACACCATCACCGTCGAAGTGCAGGACATTGCCAAAGGCGCCGGACCCCAGAAGGGGCAAAAGATAACCATCCTCGCATGGAAACCCCACACCCGCATGCCAAACCTTCCCGGACTGCAGGGCCATGAAGTCATCCCAGCCAAGGGCAACACCGCGACCTTCCACCTCGTGGGCGGCGGCAAGGAACCCTACGCCCCACTCCTGCCCAACGGGATGAAAATCAAAACCGCGGAATAAGCGCAGGCCTTGTCGACCCGCCCTTGGGTGCTTTACGCAGGTATTAGCCAACCTCCTTTCGTAAGAGTTCGCACCGTGGCCCCCGCTTGCCGCGTGGCGGAAAATGGATTACCAAAACACCCACGAGCCAGAACCTCGGAACGGAACCTTCCTCCGCGTTGCGCCGGTTGTTTTCCCGCAGCGGGATTGCGATTCTCCTTCTTCTTTGCACGGTCGGCTGGCTGGCAAAACGGACCTGGATAAACGAAACAATTTCCCCGCCCGCCAAACCTGCATCCGCCATGAACGAAAAACCGACCAGCATTATCGAAGAAAGCAAGCAGCACCTGATGCTCCATTTCGATGGAATCCAATTCCCGAGCCGGGATGCGGTCAGCGAGCGCGCCGCGATTCTAAAAAAGGAGTTCCCGGGTTGGAAAATGGCGGACTTCTTCGCAGAAATCATCCCGGATAAGACCTTCGAGTCCAACGACAAGATACTCCTCTTCTTCGGACTCGAGAAGTTTCGCTTCATAAACTCCATCCCGGAATACGCTACGCTGAAAAAGCACGACCTTATTGCATTCACGTCCGACCGTGGCGGCGACTTGTACTGCGTAAAATCAAAGGAGGATGGATTAAAGGTTTACCGGGTCTACTTTCCTTCCTTATACGACGGCCAATTGGAAGAATACCTCCGGGAGTTCAACATCTTCCCGCGGTTTATGGACGCCTACCTTGAGAATAAGGAAAGGATTAGGAGGATAAAGCAGGGGTATAAGGAAAAATAGACCATGAGCCAGAACCTCGGAACGGAACCTTCCTCCGCCTTGCGCCGGTTGTTTTCCCGCGGCGGCATCGCGATTCTCCTTCTGCTTTGCACGGTCGGCTGGCTGGCGAAGGAGCTCTACGATGCGAAAAAGCTGATTAAAGTAGTCAAAAGCGAGCGCGTCTGTGCGTGGCAGGAGCACATGGATGACATCATGATTATTGCCCGTTCA
>SXGQ01866264.1_pt1 | contig 39108 bp, 52 predicted proteins | sample 3178371 | NCBI WGS metagenome assembly SXGQ01 (sample SAMN11356859, study PRJNA531348) | freshwater metagenome | isolation source: freshwater sample F1-20 | place: China: Fuxian Lake, Yuxi | collected 2017-12-25
GCTTCATCAACAGTGATATTGCCATGACAGCCAATCTTTATATAACCCTTTTTTTTGGTGACAGGGGAATAGTAATAAAAGACATAAGTCTTTTTTCCACCCTTTAGAATTTGACATCCAAACCCTTTAATTTCACTATCCCAAACAAAATAGTTTTTTTCCTTTAAAACACTCTGGTCTATAATACTTTTGCTTAGTTTAGGCATTTAACAACTCCTTTTTTAATTTTCTACCAAAGTTCTACCAAATGAGTTGATAGAATGCAACATTAAAAGGTAGAACTTGGTAGAATAAATTTAGAAAATATGTATTTAAGCCTTTCTATAGTCTTGTTTTTTTAGATATTATAATACTTTGGTTAGTAAAATGATCTGTTGTAATCCCGTCAACACCCCTTCCATCTATAAGCCTTGAAAATCAAAGAAATTTTTAACTTCAATAAAATATTCCTACCATAATTTTACTGGGTACATTTCAGTAGAATAATCTTCTCTTGACAGAATTACGTAGAATGAATAGCATTATTACAAAAATTAATAAGGGGTATGTGTGCTTAATGAAAAATCTATTAACTTTTCCTTGCTTATCTAAAGTTGACCCTAAAAAAATCGTGCTGACAGCGAATGTATTAGAATTTTTTGATCTCTATCTTTATATTCATCTGGCGCACATCATTAACCAGAAATTTTTCCCTTATGGAGAGCCAACAGCGTTAAGGATGCTGCCGTTCATAAGCTTTTATTTGTTAGCTCCTCTTTCCTGTATTTTATTTGCTTTTATAGGTGACACAAGAGGTAGGAAACCTGTGTTAATTACAACAGCTTTCGTGATGGCTATTTCTTCTTTTTTGATTGTTTTTCTTCCGACCTATGAAACATGGGGGGTTTATCCAGGTTACTTTCTGATATTACTACGTGTTCTACAGGGTATTTCTTTAGGAGGAGAGCCAACCGCAGCTAATCTTTACATTGCTGAATTATGTGAAGATGAAAAAAAAGCACCAGTATGGATTACGCTTTTAGCATCTATGGAGTGCGTTGGAGGAATGTTAGCGTTAGGCTTGGCATATATCGGGGAAAACTATTTAGGACATTTAAGCTGGGGTTGGAGACTACCTTTCATTGGCGGAATTGGGTTTATCTTTTTCTCTTTAATAGTTCGATTGCATTTAATTGAATCTCCTGAATTTCTTAAAGAAACTCATAATAAACCTATTAGCATGTTTGATAAGTCTCGCATGATTGAATTTTATCAATCCTTACGCTTCAGGAATATTAATACCATAAGTTTATTTATTTTTTGGTCGATTTACCCGATTCTTTTCGTTTTAATTTATACTTACTTCACTCCTATGGTTCTTGAAGCGTGTTCTCTTGATGTTAACAGTCATATCATAGGACATAATTTATGTTTGTCTGCATTAGAAATGATGGTTAGCCTTTCTTGGATTCCCCTTGTATTATGGGGTCGTTGGTCTGTTAAACAAATAACAGTAATCAGATTTCTATTAACTCTTATTTTCTGTTTTCTATTTTATTACACACTAAATAATGATCCTAATAAATACTTATTGATGATGTTACAAGCATTAATTATAGGATGTGGAGACTTTGTTTTAATCGCGCCTTTTCTATTTAAAAGTTTCTCAGTGATAGGACGCTTTAGTTATATGGCTATAACACGTTCAGTAGCTCAATTAATAAATTTTTTAGTTATTGCTTTTATAATAGATTTAGTAAATAAACACTTGGGCTTAATGGGGGTACTGGTTTGGATAATTACCCCTCTTATGCTCTTAGGGTTTATCGCTATATATTTCTGTGTTCTTCATTATGAGTTACCCTCAGCATCTCTTCGCCAGTCTCTCAAGGATGCTAAACCTGCCGATGAGAATATCGTTATTTCCAATTACAAATACTAAGAAAAATAGGAGCATTTATGAAAATCGCTAAAACCGATATGATTGAGATGGAGACTTTTATTAGAAAATGTATCCATTACGCTATAAAAGAGCTTGAGCAGTCAGATGATGCACATAAAAAATCCATAGAGAATCTTATCAAATCTGCTGGCAATAGAGACAAACTTGAAATCAACTGTTTTAGATATTACATAAATAGTTTTGAAAATTGCAGCAATCTAAAATATTTATCAGAAGTATCCATAGAAGGCATCTTGGCAAGAGCTGTCGAAATGGCACAGTTTATCTTTTATAAGCCTGATATCAAATTCGCCATTAAAGTATCAGATGGCAAGATTGAAATGATTGATACTGTCATCGATCCCTTTTTTATCAAAAGGCAATTTCAAATTCTTATAGAGGATAAGTGCCGTGTTGCGACATTTCCAGCCTATATCTCTGCAAATGCCTTTCATTATTTGGATCGTATCAACAAAGAACATTTACCCCGTGATCCATTGTATTTTGAGAGCTATGGAGTGAATATATTTTATAAAATCATTGAACATGCAAAACAAGATGAGAAATACATAAATATACAGTATGAAAAAGAAGACTTACGAATGTCTTATATTACTGAAATAGCTCAACAGATAAATTTGGATTTAACGGGCAACGATATCAAGCATATAGATTTCTTTATGAAAAAACAAAAAAACTAAAATTCCTTTTATTCTCTTTTTTTCTTGATTTCTGAGGGGTGACACCACTGTCACCCCTCTTATTTTAAGTCAAAGCCAAGAAATGCAAGCCTTTTTTAAAAAATATGAAGGGTGTTATCCCTATCACCCCCCTTATTCTCTCTGAACAACAAATAAAACCGTCATTTTTAAAAAAATATGAAGGGTGTCACCCGTATCCATCTATTTTTGCCTGTTTTTTTCTGCTGTATTTTCTTCATCTTGAACCAACAAGGGGACGCGAAGATGCCGAAAGTAAAATACATTTATCCAAAACTTTCACCAGACGACTATTATACGCCCGCAGAAGTGGCGGAAATTCTCAGAGTTTCACCCCGCACTGTCATAGATTATCGTCACAAGGGAATAGGACCACACTACGTTGACATCAGTTATAAGGTGAAACGTTATCTCAAAACAGAAGTCGCCCGATATTTGGAAGAACGGACACGCGCCTCCACATCAGACACAGGAAACTAACCCTCTATGTACGTTTCTTCCGAATCTCCTGATGTTATGACCATTACCACCAGTTGGGTCGCCAATGTCATGGGCAAGACCATCACCACAGAACGCTGGACGCTTGAGAAAGCGAGAGATTTTTTTATGCCTGTTTTTCCTCTGGTCGTGACCAAAGACGAACGGGACGTACGACAGCTTTTTTCCTTCAATATCTATAAATCTGGCACCACACGGGGTAAGCAGAATGTTGAAGCCATGACGGGGGTGGTCTTTGATTTTGACAACAAAGAAGACTTTGTTCCCATTCAAACTGTCCTTGATAGACTCAATTACAAACGGGTCATCTATTTCTTTTATACATCCTACTCTCATACCAAAGAATGTCCCCGCTGGCGTTTGATGATTCCTTTTGCTCAGGCACTCCCTGTCTCTGAATGGAATGCCGTTTATGACCAAATGGTGATTCTCATCGGCAATCCTCCTGGGATTGATCATCAATCCTGTCGGGACGTTGCCCATATCTGGTTTCCTCCCTACAAGAATGCGGACCATCCTTTTGAGTCTTTCGCGTGCCGTGAGGGGTTTATGATTGAACCTCTTGATCTTTTATTGCTCCTGACGCCAGAAGAACAGGCAGAATATGCCCGTCAGCAGGAAGAGAAAAAGAAGAAAGCCTCTCAACCCCAACAAAGTTTTGTTTCTCTGACAGAACCCTCCAGCTTTAGTCTGGAACAAGCCAAAGAGCTTCTTCAGTACATTAACCCTAACTGTACTTACGAACAGTGGATCAGAGTGGGGATGGGACTGCATTTTCAGTTTGGTAGCACGACCCATGCTCTTAATCTTTGGAGCGCTTGGTCTCAGGGATCACCAAAGTTTCCAGGAGAAGATAATCTACTGGCTCGCTGGAGAGGGTTTAGCACAAAAGAAGAAAAGGTCACCATTGGAACGTTGATCCACTACGCCCAGGAAAATGGCTATGTTCTCTTACCCGTGATCGAGATGCAGGACATTGAAATCTCTAATACCATTGAATGCGGAGACCCAGACGATGTTCCTGAAACGTCAAATATACCTTTTATAGAGGAGGAAGAAACAGGATCATCCGACGAGATCGAATTTGATTTTTCCGACTATGAACAGGTGGATATTTACGATCTTCCAAGTCCACTTCTGAAAGAAATCTATCGTTATCTTTTTAGTTGCGCTTCCTATCAAAACCCTCTGTATGCCTTAGGAGCTTCTATTGTTCTCGGCGGATTTCTCATGCGCAATCACGTTGAAGGATTTTCAAAATTACGTACCAATTTTATGGCTTTGACGATTGGTTTCAGCGGAACAGGCAAAACGCAAATCTTGAAAGCTGTTCAAAACATTCTCATTGAAACCGATCAAAAGAAACATTTTGTCAGTACGCTCGGAACAATTCAGGGTTGCATTGAAGCTCTTCGACAAAAAGACAACTGTCTTTTTCTGGTACAGGACGAAGCTTCCTATGCAGCAAAAGCATCCAAGAACAAGAATGTTACTTCTCATGAGCAGAACGTTGAAAAGTTCAAAATGGATGCGTTTAGTATGCAGCCTCTTTATGCCCCTCCCGCTGCCAAGATTGCGGACTTAACGCCTGTTGAATCTCCATTTTTTTGTGAGATTTCATCATCTACGCCTGACATTCTTAAGCATTTTTCTCCTGACGACTTCAGTAAAGGATTAGTTCCCCGTTATCTAATTTTTAGAGAGAAGGTTCGTCTTCTCAAACGCAACCCTCCTTCACAAGGCATTCTTCCTCTTTCTCTTCTAACGGAGCTTGGACGCAACAAACCTCTTTTAGATCAAAACCGTGTAACAGGAACCTTTAATGAGGAAGCCCATCCTTTTTTTGAGAAATTCAAAGAAAAAGTCGATCGGTATAGAGACGATCTTGCTGTTGCTGACGACCATCCTCATCAACTTCAGATCGATGCTGCATTGGGCAGGCTAAGCGAAAATGCCGAAAAGTTGTCTCTTTTAGGGGGCATCTGCACTGTTGCCACTTATGAAATTCCTCTCCAGGCAACACAATGGGGCATTGGCGTGGCTCTTCTGTCATTCAAGAATCTGCTTCAGATGATTAAGGAAGGGGTTTATGAAAACCAGACCGAAGAATATCGGGGGCGTGTTCTTAATCTCATTAACAAAAAATCAAAAGGAGAGTGGGTTACAAAAAGCGTCGTGTCATGGAGTACAAAATTCCTCAAATCCCGTGAACTCACTGAAATCCTCCACAAACTTAAGGAAGAAGGCTCTATTGAAATGAAAGAACGCGGGAAGCATCAAATTTTTATCAAACCTATCGAAAAAGGAAAAAAGTCATGACCCCAATACCGTGTAAAAAACACTTTAAGCAAATTTGCTTAATGGTTGAAGAAACCGACAAGATAACACCCGAAGCAATGGTCGAATTTGCCAGGCTTATCCATGAAGAAGAAAGACTGGGAAAAGAATATAAAAAAGCCAAGAAAATAGAGCAGACAGCACGAGAGAACACTGCTCAAGCTTATGATATTTGGTGCCAAACCGGTCGTTTTGTTCGAACTTACGCAGCTTTTTATGACTGCCCTTTAGTGGAGAAAAAAAATGACTAACTCATCTAATCAACTTATCAATCTTAACGAAGCCAAGCCGACCTTTCAGTTTGTACCTCCCCTGTTTCTGGTGTACGGACGCAACGGCATTGGCAAGTCTTACTTTGCATCAAAATCCAATGCTCCCATTTTCATTGACCTGGATGAGAATATTTTTGAATTGCCTGTGCGTTCCAATCGTTCTTTTGGCGTGCCGTCTTTTACTTCCTTTCAAAGCGTCATGGATTTTCTCGACAGGCTCTACAGCAGCGAACATCCCTATAAAACAGTGGTCATTGATTCCCTGAGTTCTCTGGAAAAGCTGATCGTACAGAAGATTTTAAATGAACACCATCTTCAATCATTAGGTCAGCTTCAGTATGGACAAGGTTATCTCATGATGCTGCCCCTTTGGGAAAAGTTTCTCGGCAAGCTCAAGCTTCTGCGTATGGAAAGAACGATGAGCGTGATTATGCTGGGTCATTACAAGGAAAAGCGTGATCCTAATCTGGCAGGAGAGAGCTATCTGCAATACCAGCTTGATCTGTATGAGCGCGCTGCCAAGCTTCTCTTTAATTCTTGCTCGGCTGTGTTTTTTGCGGATTACAAGGTGGTTGTCCATCATGAACGTCAAGCTTTTGGTCAGGAAACCGCAAAGGCTGTGGCGTCAGAGCGCGTTTTTTACACCGATGAAGGCGTTAAATTCCTCGCCAAGAATACCTATGGAATGCCGCCCACGATCCCGATGGAATGGGCTGACGTCTATCATTACGCCAAAGAACATTACAAAAAAGTGAAACAAAGTTTTAGCAACCGAGGAGCTCCTAGCATGGAGCAACTCACCAATCAAGAAGGAGAAGGTCAATGACAACAGTTCAATTTACGCAAGCAGTTTATGATCCTGACAAGAAGATCGGAAAAGGTCAGCATAAGGCAACGATCACAAGCGCAAAAAATATGCATGATCTTTATGAGGGAACGATCCTTTTTATTCAGTGGAATGTAGACGGGGTTACTCTGACGGATAAATTCAAGCTGAATCATCCTGAAGACACAAAAAGAGGCTATGCGCAAGGGAAGCTCAGAAGACTGGCAGAAGCTTTGGGAGTCACACCCCCTCAACAAAAGACCCCTGGGGAAAACGTGAACTATGATGTGTCGACGTTTATCGGAAAGACCATCCATATTGTTGTCAACGAACTCCCAGGCAAGGAAGAAGGCAAGGTTATTCCCTACATTGACCGCTATATTCGTCTGCCGTCACAGCCAGGAATACCACCCCAGGCAGGAGCAGCAGCGGTACAGGCTGGTTTTTCTTTACCTCAAACCCCTGTTTCCACAGGGGAAGCCCTCGATGATGAAATTCCCTTTTAAGGAAAGGATTGAAAAATGAAGAAAGTGATTAAACGGCTTTTAAACCTTTTCAGACGGAAGAAGAAAAGAATGGAGATTATTAACATTAAATATCATGATGGGCATTTTCCCGCAGGCACCATTCAGGAATATCCATGACCACTTACATCAGATATCCAGGGCTTGGCAAAATTCCTCCTGTCAAAATGGAAGAGGTGGCGCTGACGAAAGATGACGTCCTGCTCCATCTCAGGACGGAGGATGAGCCTTATATGATTGTATCGGAAGACGGAAGCTGGACGCACCTCGTGGGATGTGTTCTGGCTTACGTTCTTCTGAAAGACCATATCTTTGATGCGTGCCTGGAATCGTATGTGCTGGAACTGTCTCGAACGAATCAGGAGAAACTCAACATGTTTATGCCCGTTTTGAGAGAACGGCATGGAAGAGCTAAATAAGGAGTAAAAGAAGTGAAAAAGATAGAAAAAGTTTTAGAAATTGGCGTATGGCTTTTTGCTCTAGGGGCTTTGACGTACATCATGGTGTCGCTGCAACTCAATATTGCTGAACAGAATAAGATTATCCTTAAAGTGCAACAGGAAATAGAAAATCTGACGCAGAAGACTCAAAAGAGCAATCCCCAAAAATATGTCGATGCCATAAAGATATCTGTTTAATGTGTCGATTTTTTTAACAATTTTAAATATACGAATGAGAAAATTAGATGAAAATAACAGTTAATGGTGAACTTTTTGAAATCCATCTCAAGGAATACACAAGCAGAATTGAACGGCTAGAAGAAGAGAAGAAAGAAATCTCGGAACAGATCAACATTGTTTACCAGGAAGCGGAAAGCAAAGGATTTGATAAAAAAGCTCTGAAACAGGCTTTAAAAATGCTGAAGCTTCAAAAAGAAGAGAGAGATCGGCAACTGGAATTAACCTCTCAATATTTGGAAGAGATTGGAGAATAATGATGAAATCAGCACATGAAATTGCGTGGAATTTTCTTAATGACTTATCAAAAGATAAAATCACCTCATCAAAAGTCAGAAACTTAGTAGATATTACAGGACTCGAAATTAATGAGATTAATCTGCTCAGTGAAAAAGTGGAGATCGTCTCCTTTTTATCTAGTGTTGGGTGGCTTTCTACTAACACAGGTCGCAGGCTGTCATTAGTTAAACAAGTCATTGAAGAAATAGAGCAAGGTAAGCCTCATTGGGAGATTGGAGAGAGCAAATGACAGTCGGCGAATTGAGTGAGAGATTGAAAGTAGCCCCTAAAAATTTAAAGATTTTTTTAGAAAATGGAAGGGCTGTGTCTGATGTAGAACTTACGAAACATCCGCATCTTGATAGTAATGATGATGTTATACGTATTTGTAGTGAAGGTTGAAAATGACAGTCAGTGAACTCATTGAGAAGCTGAAAGAGATGCCTCAGGATTTTGAGGTTATGTATTATGACATTGGTTCATACAAAGATGAGTACCTTCCTCTGAATGCTAAAGAAGTTCGAGTATCAAAGGAACGCCTAGAGGTTACTATAAGATGACCACAATCCTCTCCCTTGATCTTGGCACAACAACGGGCTGGGCTTTAGCCAAAGACAAGGAAATCCGCAGTGGAACGATCTGCTTTAAGCCCACTCCCTTTGATTCGCAAGATAGCAAGTTTACGCGATTCAGAAGATGGCTTGTGAATCTCAAGGCTACTTATGGAGAGATTGACCAAATTGTCTATGAAGCAGTCAGACGTCACAAGGGAACCATTGCAGGGCAAACCTATGGGGGATTTATGGCGACACTTCAAATGTTTGGAGACCATCACAAAATCCCCTATGAAGGTGTTCCCGTTGGAACGATCAAGAAATTTGCCACAGGCAACGGCAATGCGTCCAAGCTTGATATGGTGAATACGATGGAGAAAAAAGGTCATAAACCAAAAGACGACAATGAAGCAGACGCATTGGCGTTGCTGTATTGGGCTATGACTCATCAGGAAAAATCATGACTCTAAAAAAAACAAGAAGGGCGCTTAAAATTGCCCATGAAAACTATCGTGTCAAATCGGATGAAAAGAGATGGCAAAAGTTTAACCTTGCCTTGAAGAATTATATTAGGGCATTGCAGGAAGAAGAAAAGAGAAAATCCGACTTGTGGTGCTAAATTAAAATAAAGACTTACCTTATTCCAACTTTACTCCCTTATTTGGAATAAGGCTTTTATTTTTCTTTAAATACAGAAATTCTTTATATTATTTGATATAATTCTTAAAAAGGATTTTAACATGCCAATATGGGTACTTATACTTATTATCTCTCTCTGTTTTACTTGCATAACAGGAACTTATCTCTTGCGCCAGAATGGGCGTAATGGTCACAGGAATGGCAATGGGAATGGTCACAAAATTGTTCAAATGAAAGAGATTGCCGACCAAAATTCAGGGATGGATATTCCTGCCATGACGCAAAAGAAAATGAAAAGGGTTATTAATAAAATAAAAGAAGAAAAAGAAGAGGGATTAAAATATCCAGGAAAGACTAAAAAACTTCCTACAGAAGAACCTCATGAGCATTCAGAGCATCATGATGACCCACCAACTGCTTTGAGGGAACGCCGTAGACCTCTTGTACGCACTCGTGAGGACGAGGAAGAGGGTGAAGAGGGTGAAGATGATGAATTGCAATTGCTCCAACCAGAGCTTTCTTCTGCCCCTGAAGCCCTTCCTGCCCCAAACAAGGTCATGGCCATAGAAAACGGCACACAGGAAGAGTGGCGACATGACGAAAATGTGGTAGATACTCTGATCGTTAAGAAAAATGGAGAAACTCAAGCCACCGTTTTGCAAGAGGATAAGGGTGTTGATGCTCATCCCGAAATGAGGGATGAGGAAGTGCAAAACTCACCTGTCAAGGATTCCTTGACAACTCAAGCTATACCCCAAACAAGAGATATCGGAACAGGGGAATGGCTGGCTTTTCAGAGAAGTATCGGTGTTGGCAATCACATAGACGTTGAGGATAAAAGCGTTGATCTTCGATTGGAAACAGCGGAAAAAGGGACAGGCTACCACCTGGAAACTGAAGACAAGGCGATCCATGTTCGCCCCGAACAAGAGGATAAATCCATCCAGGAAGAGCCTGAGAAGGAAAGTAAAGGGGTAGGGTCGTATCCAGCAAGTCTTCATGATAAAAGTCTACAAGTCCGTCCTGATGTAGCAGATAAATCTTTGCAAGAAAGCCGAGAACACCTGAGTATAGGGATTGGAACAGATAAAAAAGAATTACGGCATCAATCCCTCCAAATATTGCCCTCCTTGCAAGATAAGAGCATTCAAAAGGATATCTCTCGTGTCTCTGTGGGGATTCAAAATTTTAATGTTTTTGGAGAAGATAAAAGTATTCAGGCACAAGAAGAAAGGATCAGTATTTCCCTGTCCAGTCTTCCCAAGCTCAAGCCATTTTTCTTTTCTGAGGAAGAAAAATTTGATCTTTCAAAATCTCTGGCCTTATCTCTTTCAGGAAGAGCTTCTAAAAACTTCTTGGATGATATTCAGACTGTCAAATCAGAAATTCTTTTATCTCCCAAAGCTAGAAGCGTGCAAGAAGATGAGATTGAAAAGCCGTTTTTCCATCCTATCATTCAAAAGAAAAAATCTTTTCATATTGAAGATATTCCGTTGGAAGTCTCTATTTATCCGTCTGTGAATAAAAGTCTTGTGATGTCAGAGGTTATTGAAAATAGTTTCCTTGAAAAATCAAGGTTGCTTAGTCTTAAAAAGTCTAAGTCTTACAAGGACATAGAAGACATGTCCTTTGAGCTATTAGACAAGTCCCCAAAGTTGGTCAAAAAGAAGCTTCTTGATGACCTTTCATTTGAAATTATTGAAAAAGCATCAAGAAAAAGCTCTTTCTCTATCATAAAAAGTGAAGAAGAAATGTAATAACCTTATTCGCTAATGCAACCCCAATGCTTCAGGAGGAACAAAGCACATCACGATTAAGCCTATCACTATGACAATCGACAGGCATAGAAGTATTGCTTTCACAGCGCTTTTGATACCATATTTTTCTACAATATCAATGAGCTTCAAAAGAAAAAGCCCCCAAACCCCTATACAAATTGAGGTTTGCCAAGAGATACCAAACAAATAGTTCAACATATTTCTATTTTTTCTTTCTATATGAAGGTATCAAAATTATTCCATATACTCATCCACAAGCTTTTTGATCCATGTGTAAGGGCTTTCCTCTTCATTCTTGTCATGAAAAATATAATAATGACCATATTCTTCGGCTGCAATGCCTAATTGTACATTGATCCAGTCAGCAATATTGGCAGCATCTCCTGGCATGAGATTGAGTTTTTCAATCACATACTCAGGATGTATTTTTCCTTCGCAGGGAAAGAAAAAACAGCCTTTGCTTTCAAGCCCTACAAAGAAACGATAAGGGAAAGATGTAAAGAAAGCGACTGTTCTATACATGGTACAATTTCCCAAAGATAGATCGCAAATAAAAGGCTTGTTTGAAATAGGCAGTTTATCCCATCGATTGCCTTCCTTATGGGGAAATATATAGGAAATAAACTCTATCATTTTAAGTCCTTTCTGATCTTTTGCCCTTTTTAATCTAATATGCGTTTTGATTCAAATAAAATCATTGTTTTACTATCTCCATCTTGTACAAAGTTTTTTGCAAATCTCAATAAAATCTTTGGAATCGATTTTTTTTGTCAGGTCTCCGTCTTCAGGAATGACGCTTAACAGGTCTGAATCCACATTTTTCCAATTCAGTTTTTCAGGGTCACAAAAGGTCATGACCTTTTTAAACTGATGAAACATACTGGCTTGTGATTCAATTCGTTCCAAACCATAGTTTGGCTTACAATTCGAAAGGTAAAATATGATGGATTCTTTTTGTTCTTTAGTGCGCATGGTGTCCTCCTGTTAAATCTGGTTTCTTAATTGATTTTTTTGGTCATCGGTCAAACGATAGCGTTTTGCAACGGAATCAACATAAGGGCGTAGTGTATCTGCGGGTACTGCATAATTCCTTAATTCTAATTCTCCGTCTGATTCTAACTCTTCGCCTATTTTCATTATCTCGTCATCATCGAGTAGATAATAAAAACTTTCTTCCGCTTCCTTCATAACCCAGCCCTCATAATCGCCGTCATGAAAAGTTTCTTCATAAAAATCTAATAAAAGCTGTTTTTCTGTTTCGCTAAAACTTCCCTTGTCTTCACAGGTTTGTAAAATATGGGTCATATTCTTGTCATCCGTCACAACCAGAGACATGTTTTTATAGGCTTCATCATGTATTGAGGACCATGCTTTATAATGATGCCATAAGAAATGTGTCATACATTGGTAAATATTCCCGACATATCCCTTTGTACAATCTTCGTCAGGATAGATATAAAAAAGATAGTGTGTATAATCAGTCATTATACATTCCTCCATAATTCTTCAATTCTGTATTTAAAAGGCATATTTCCTGTTGTCACTTCTTTCTCTGCATACTCTTTGGCTTCTTCGTAGTTCTCAAAATACAGTCCATCGGTTCCCATATATCCAATATTATCTTGAGTCAGTTTCTTTTGCTCAAACCAGTTAACGATATAAATATCTATATCCATTGCTCTGTTCTCCTATTGATTCTGTTGTTGCTTCAAGGCTTTGGTATGCGCCTTCTGACAATCTTTCACATACCGTTCTATTTCCCAGATTCCCCATTCCCATACGCCGTCTTTCTTTGCTGCTTTTAAAAGAAATTTAGCCAAATGTAATTGATCTTCTAATTGTTGTAAGTCCATTGTATCTTCTCCCCCTTAAAAATCACGGAAAACATGAATTTTATTGCCAACCTCTATATCGGTATAGTCATTGAATAACTCCCGTGTAACATATTCCCAATCACACGCATTCGCGAGAACCCAACGTGCAAACCTGTATTCTTTTGGTAACTCAGAGGCTACTTCCTGCATAACGTATTTAGCAAAGTCTTTTCGGCTATTGAATTCACCCTCGTAATAATCTTCCATAGCTTCTTTGGCATGTTCTAAGCTGTATTCTTTGAGAAGTGCCGCACCAAGATCACTATGCTTTTTGATAAATTGCTTTTCTTCTTTAGTCATTTTATATTCTTCCTTTTAATTCTTGTTCTTTGATACAAGAGCTTTGATGATTCTTGTAATCTCTTCATTAGATGATTGAGCAACGACATAATCCATCAGTTGACCATCCCTAAAATAAAACCTGTGCAAAAGGATATTATCCCAACTGAGTTTATTAATATCCACCAAACGCAAGATGTTTCTCAACTTGCTGCGCTGTGCGGACATGCTTCTAAACACTTTCCACTCATACCCATAATTGGACATGCGTTGGTCTATGAGATAGTCCACAATTTGACGTTTTTGATCTTGTGAAAGCTCTGTGTGATTGCTATAGAATTTATCAGCCATGATTTTTAACTCCTCTAAGTTAATATTATGGTCAGTGGCAGGGTGAAGTTGACGCTTTACCTTGTCACGCTTTCAACCTATCAATCCATTTCATCTTTGTAAAGAACTTTTTCAAACTATTTTATTACAAAATATTTCAATAGGCTTTGTTATGAGCAGTCTGTTGATAACTGTGAAACATTTTTAAGTCTGTGAAACAAAAGTTAGTAAAAAAGCACTAACTTTTTACTAACTTTTTTACTATGTTTTTTTAAACCCTGACCTTTTGTATCCCTTATAATACATAGAAAAAAAATATTTATCTATGTATATATATAAAAGTTAGTAAGTTAGTAGTGATTTTCTCTTTGGGGAGCATTTGGCAGAATTCCGCCAAATCGTATGTTCCTTATAGGAGTACTAACTTACTAACTTTTCTGTAAGGATTGAGACAGAGCCTTAAATTGGGTAAAAAAGTTAGTTAACTAACTTTTTACTAACAACTAACTTTTAAAAAGTTATCCACAGACTAAAAAGAGGGATTGAAGGGATAGAAGAAGCAATCTTTTGAATAATGGATTGAATGGGAAGCAAGATTGAATTATGGCATCTCTAACCCACATAAACATGGGCTATTTTGATAGGTAAAGATGTTTTTATTTTTAGGGGCATTAACTTTGTTTTGGAAGCGATTTAAAGTGGTTAGCGTTGATTGGTGAGGAAAGACAATGGTTAAGGGAATATGGAATTGAGTTTTTGCTTTATATTGAGGAGAACATTTAACATGAGAGGGCAAAAAGGCTTTTGTTATGAACGGCTTCCTTTTGAAAATTTATCTTTGTTATTTAACAAAAGGATAAATCTAGATTTAACAGTGATAAGAAAAAGTTGCATTTTAGCAACATTAGTTGCAAAATAGCAACGATAGTGACGATTCCCTCGATTTTTTAGTGAAAGATTTAAATGGCTAAGTTTAAACCTGGAAATATTGCTAATCCGTACGGCAGATATGGAAAAACAGGAAAGCCCGTTGATCCTCGTTCAGAGATGATGGCGAAGTTTTGCAAGAAAAACCGCCGAAAATTAACTCAAGTGGCTGAAGATATCTTAAAAGATGCCCTTGCTGGTGAAATTTGGGCAAGGAAAGAGATTGCGAAATACTGTTTTCCCACTCCTGGGACTTTTGTATCTATTACCAAGGAAGATAAGCAGGAAGTGAATGTTTTAATCCAGCACGCACGAGAGAATTTAAGCCATGAAGAAGAGCAAACCTTATGGAATTTGCTTCAGAAGAGAAAGAAAGGCATTCCAGCGTTTGGAGTGATAGATACACAGGAAGAGCCAGAGATTATTGAGGCAGAAATCAAGGTTGATTGAAGGATTTTGGTACAACTGCGGTAGAATAATTAACACTCTCTAATGACTTCCCTTATATTTCAATAGATACAATCGTTTAGACTTCTGATTGAATATCAGACGACCCCCTATTTTTACGGGGATGGGGGGGTGGGGGCGGTATGGCGGGCGCCATTGGACGGCAATCAATGTCATATTCTCTCCATGATAAATACAACAATCTCAACTTTTATTTTCTCTTTTTCTGTTGCATACTCTCTTGATTCAAGCAGCCCCGCCAGATGAAAGGAATTGAAGATGTATAACGAAGATAAACATATTTTAAAAAAACATATAGTATAGTGTTGTAGCTGATTGTAGAGAATCTCTTGAACGGAAAGGATTTGCTAAAGATTATGTTGATATAATCACGCAAGAACTTGAAACAAATCTTTTATATCGGGAGACCGTTATGGAGTGGCGGAATCAGTCGGCAGAAGCTATGGTAAAACCTGTCGAAAAAGCTCAACGTCAAGAGCCTGTTGACCCAGAGGAAGAATTTAAAACACATTTAGCACTTACCCCGATTGGACTTGTGGAGTTAAGAGCAAAAGCTCTTGAGCTTGCTTTGAAAGAAATTTCCTTTCCGCTTCATGACGATAAAGGAAATATGTTTTACGAACGCTGTGACAGATTAGCGAATTTAGCTAACCGCTTCTATACGTACATCACGAAGGGTGAATAGAAACAATCTCTTTGCCTGATTAACCTTTCCCTTTTCTTGCTAACTTTTGAGATTAAGAGTACTCTGTGATATTATTATCGCAGTAATATTATTGCCACAGTCTGAGGTGTTCATGACGCTTACTCTTCTTGATTCTCATGGTGATGGGCTTGAAATAGATCAAGCGAAGAGATTTGTTTTTTATACGCCCACCCCCAAACAGGAACAATTTCATGATGCCAGTTTGCACGCCAAGGAGCGTCTCTTTCTGGGCGGCAACCGAACAGGCAAGACCAATGCTGTGTGCATGGAATTGGCTTTTCATCTCACGGGCGTCTATCCCAAATGGTGGAAGGGTTATCGTTTCAGCCGTCCTATTAATGCTATTTCGGCATCTATCAGTTTAAAAGACACGCGCGACATTTTGCAAAAGAAGCTTTTCGTAGGGGATATTGACGCCTCCATGCCGCCTATCGTGCATGAGAGCTACATCATTGAGAAACTGCACACCAACATTGCGGGTGCCTGGGATACAGTGAGAATCAGACATATTTCAGGAGGCATTTCTGAACTCAAATTCAAAGCCTTCCAGCAAGGAGAGTCCTCCTTTCAGGGCGTGAAGGCGGATTTTATTCATTTAGACGAACTCCCTAACTTCAAGGTTTATCAGGAAGCGCTCATACGAACGACCTCCTTTGACCATGAACGAACCTTTCTGGTGGCTTCCCTCTGGCCTGAACGAGGCAAGGATGATCTGCTGTCTCATTTCATGGATTACGCCCCTGAAGGACAGGTCAGGGATGGACGTTTTTACATTATGGCTTCCTGGGCGGATAATCCCTATCTGAAGGAAGAAGAGCGGGAACATCTGCGCAAATCGGTTCCTGCGTGGCAACTGGAAGCGCGGGAGCATGGCATTCCCGTGTTTGGTCAGGGCAAAGTCTTTACCATGAAGGAATCAGAACTGTTTGTGGAGCCTTTTGAGATTCCCAAACATTTTGCCCGTGTTTATGGGCTTGATCCGTCCGCTTCTTCAGGGGGGACGTGGGGCTGTGTGCTGCTGGCACATGATCGGGACGCCGATATTGTGTATGCGGTGGCGGATTACAAGCTGAGTAATGCCACACCCACGGAACACGCAAGCAATATTCTTCGCATTGTTCCTGACTGGTGTACAGGCATGGTTGATCCTGCGGGAGCAGGTGAGAATATGCACACCAAGGAAAAAACCCTTGATTTCCTGCAAGCGCGGTCAGGCTTGCGTCTGGTGAAGGCCAATAAAGCTAACAATGCCAAGGAAGCCATCATTGACGAGATTTATGAGCGCGTACGTGGTGATCGTTTCAAGATTTTCTGTACGGATAAGGGGATGGGTTGCCGTCATCTGGTAACAGAATGGCGGCAATATGCACGGGATGAGAATGGACTCATTATCAAAAAGAACGACCATTGCATTGATGCGGCGTTTTACGCCCTCAATGGTCTTCCTCATGGGCGCACAGAAACACAGTTTTATCAGGATCACGTGGGGCGTTGGGGGGATGCAGGTTATGTTTGAAAGAGGAAAGAAAATGCAATTCATCAGTTTGTGTCTATGTTTGTTACTGTGTGGGTGCAATATTCCTGTTTTGTTTTGGGAAGAGGAAGGACGTAAGGTCGTAGATGATATCGTTGACGAAGAAGAAGCGTTAGACAAAGCGCAGCATCAACGTGAGCTTGAGCGTCTCGAACATTTGGAAAAAGACCACGCTTACCATCATGGACACCGATGACTGCCCCCAAAACAGTCCGTATTTTGTCTCTCGATGGCGGCGGGATGCGGGGCTACATGTCCGCAACCTTTCTCAAGCGGTTCTGTCAGGATGCAGGGATCACACCAAACCAGCTTTCGAGCGCCTTTGACAAGATTACAGGAACAAGCATTGGTGCCATCCAAGGCCTGGGCTATACCTATGGCAAAAGCCCTGATGATATGCTTCAATTCTTTGCCACCAAAGGCGCCAGTATCTTTGCCTATAGCTCTATTTTACCGCTCTCAGCGTATAAATTCAGCGTCATTATGGGTTTGCCAACCTATCCCAATACTTTTTATGCTCAAGCTCCCCTGAAAGCTGCTTTAGAGGAGGTGTTTGGAACCACCCTCAAGCTTTCTGATCTTCCTGGAAAAGTCATTATTCCCGCCTGGGACACGCATGAAGATGAATCGACCATCTTTTCCAATATTACAGGCCTTGAGCCTTTTCTCACAGGTGCTGATCAAAAAGTCGTGGATGTGGGTCTTGCCACCAGTGCAGCACCTCTTTATTTCCCTTCTGCATCTGTGAATAGTCATACCTTAATTGATGGAGGTGTCTATCAGAACAATCCTGTCACAACCGCTTATTCTGTTGCCAAGAAGATGTTTCCTGCTTGTACGCGGTTTTGCATTCTCTCTGTCGGAACAGGGTTCGCCCATAACGACTTTATCCCTGAATCTGCTCTGAGAAAATCTCTTTTAAAAGACTTGCATGATCCTCTTGTCATAGAAGCGCAAAATGAGATGGATAAAATCAGGAAAAAGCTGCTGAGAAAATATCCAAATCACCAAGAGCAGGTCAATGTCCTGACCACATCATTAAATAGCATTGCACCTTACAACGTGGATTATCTCTTTTACCTGATGGAGAATGTTTTTATTCCTGGCCCCCAGGAACTCAATGCGAAAGTCATGGAGTTTGAATCGACAGATGTCTTTGATGATATTTTTGTTTATCGGTTTCAATACCAGTTCTTGCCAGGGCAGGACTCTTCCCTTGATAATTACTCTGCCGCTAACCTTGCAAATCTGGCACAATACGCGAACACACAGTATGATAGGGATATCCTCAAGATTCAGAATTTTATCGCCCATTTTAACGCGGGGTGAGTTATGAAATACCTCTCAGGCTATACCGACCCTTTCCTCTCTCCTGTCACGGGACTATTAGCCAGAGAACAGCCTCAACCTGATCTGAATAGAGGATGTATATGGATTGGGGATAAAAATAACCGACCTATACCTTCGTTCAAATTGATTGACCTGACCATTGATCTTCGGTCGCTAGAAGATAAAGTTGAAAAAATTGCTGAATCCACCTTTGTCCTGAACCATCCGTCTGTTCTTCTTCCCAATGCTCAAGCTTTGAGCAACCTCGATGATGGCATGATGAAGAATGTGTTGGGATTTGTGCAGATTGCCGTACCAGGGACGGATTACATGAAGCCAGAACTCCCCTGGCAACAGGTCTTTGTCGGAAATATCTTCAATAGACCCGAAGCACAATCAACCATTCTTGACTCTAACCTGCCTAACCTGACCTACAAAAGAATATGGCGCGGTAATATCTTTAATCGTCCTGTTGAATCCGATGACCTGACCCAACTTGAGCTTAAAGTTGACGAGCTTCAATTGCAAGTGGAGGAAATCACCACAGAGATCACCACCCTTCAAACGGCTGTCACAGAATTGCAGAATTGGCAAATAGCCGCAGAAGCACAAATTGAAGAAATGCTTCTGGAAATCGGTACTTTACAGACACAAGTGTTAGCTCTGCAAACACAAGTAGCGGCTCTTGAAGTCAGTATTGTTGGGATAGAGGCTGAAATCGCAAGTCTAGGCGCAGGTCTGGCAGCCCTTCAGGAAGAGGTCGCAGGACTTGCGGCCACTGTCTCAGGATTGGGACTCACTGTAACGATGATGGGATTGACTGTGGCGGGGCATGGCATCCAGATTGGGTTTCTTCAATCCGATGTTTCTTCTCTGAGAAGTGATTTTAACAATGCAACAGTGACACTTGCAGGCGCTGTGGTAGGGGTAGGACTTTTAAGCGGTGTTGTCATCACCGCGTTTGCCCCTGATCCTGTCTTTACGGGCAAAGCCATGACTCTACCATCAGGGGACAGTACAACCAGACCTACGATTCTCACGCCTGGTATGTTCCGATACAACACAAATCCCAATTGATGAATTCTTTTCTTTTTCACTGTTTTATGGTACTTTTTTCCTGAATCCATTCTCTCTTTTTTAAGGAAAAAAACATGACCCATCCTTCCAAAACCGATGACATTTCTATTGTCGATTCTCCATCAGAAAACGCACCTCGAATTCCGCTTATTCCAACCCCTGAAGGACTCAGGGCAATGGCAAAGCTGGGACTTAAATCTGTTCCCGCCACTCCTGCTGGAAAGCCTGAATTTACAGACGGCACTAACTGGTATTATCTGGCAACAGAAGGCTACGTGATTAATGCCTTATCTCAAATTGGCAATGCACCCTGTCTGGCAGCAACCACAGCGAACCTGTCAGCAACATACTCAAACGGAACCGCAGGCGTAGGAGCAACCTTGACAAGCTCTGCCAATCAGCTCTTAACCCTTGATGGTATCACGCCTGCCGTGAACGCAAGAGTGCTCATCAAAGACCAAACCACAGCCTTTCAGAATGGTATCTATACTGTGACCAATGCGGGGTCTGTTTCCACTCCGTGGATTCTCACACGTTCCACAGATTTTGACTCTGCCTCTCAAATGTTTGTGGGCGATGCGATCTTTGTGGCAACAGGAACACTTAATGGCGTGACCGCCTGGATGCAAACAGCCACTGTGACGACTGTAGGAACAAGCAGCATTACCTTTGTCAAACTGGCGAAAAGCGGTATTGAAAATATCCTGCCTACAGCAAACCAGACAACAGTGTCTATCACGAATAATGTGGCAACAGTAGGAATTGCCAATAATCCTGTTTTGCCTGGAACCGCGTCAACCACATTGCCAGGCGGAACCACAGCCCAAAGACCAGGAGTATTGGTGGTAGGAATGATTCGTTACAATAATGGCACCTAAAAAAGCAAGAAAGACCCAACAAAAAGCAGTTACGGCTTTCGGTGAGTTTCTTTTCGCGCCGATTACGCTTCCTGATATCAAGCTGAATGCTCTGACCCTTCCTTTGGTGAAGCTGGAATATTGCGATGGTAGCGCTTGGTATCCCGTTGCCTCTGAGTCTTGGGTGAATGCAGTTGTTCCTACTCTTGCAGTGACATCGGTCGGGATTACGGGATCAACAGGGCTGAGTGTTTCAGGGTCGCCTGTGACAGGTTTAGGAACTATCTCCTTGACGTTAGATACTGATCTGCAAGGTTTATCAGGACTTACAGGGACAGGACTCCTGACGCGTCTAGGAAGCGGTAATTATACGGAACGTCAGATTTTAGGGACTTCAGGACAGATTAATGTTGCTAACGGGAACGCCCTTTCGAGCAATCCTCTTATTTCTTTGCCATCAACAGGTGTTTTGGCAGGCAGTTATACCAACCTTAATGCCACCCTGGATGCCTATGGGCGTGTAACATCCGCTAGCAATGGTAGCGCAAGCGGAACCATTACTCTGGGGGGAGCCGTCACAGGATCAGGCAACATTGGATCGACCATTACCACAAGTTTAAGCAGTGCACAGAATCTAAGCTTTCAAGGTCTCAATATTAATTGGCCGAATCCAGGCTCCTTTATTGAAGCGACAGTGAATCATTATTTACCTGAAACATCCCCTCCGTCTCATTTTGTTCAAACTTGGGGAGTGGGAACAAACAGACAATGGCAGATGATTGTCATGCCTGGGTTTAGTTCTTCAGCATCAGGAAGCTTCAAGCTACGCTTTTGGCATCAAGTATCAGGATATCAAACACCTCTCAGTATTGATACGTATGGATCGACCTTGAGGACGTATATAGGAACAACTCTTGATATGCAGAATAACTCCATTATCAACTGTAGCTTTGATATTGATACAGGGACGACAGGACAACTCAACATCTCAAGGCTGAATGGTTACCCTACAAATTCCTCTTATTTTTTACGGGGAGACGGCATTTGGACAACCCCAACATTTTCCAGTATCGATATTAATTCGGGAACCACAGGACAGTTGAATATCTCTCGACTCAATGGTTATCCAACATCATCCAATGCCTTCTTGAGAGGGGATGGAACATGGATACTGCCTTATGTGAACAATTTGAACATCAATGGAAATGTGTCGTTTTCAACGTATAGTCTGACGACATCTGGCACACTCAGTGCCACGACAGGAACACTTCAAGCCAATAATTTGTCAGCTTACAACTCAGGCTCTATTGGGGTGCAAAACCCTCTATCCCTTACCAATGTTGGGGCAACACCGATTACGATTACAAACAATGCAGCATCCAGCAGAATTTATTTCAATAATACCAATACATCTGCTTCTGCCACAGGACTCATCATTCAGAACAATGGGGTGGATGCCGTGGAGTTCGGCTTTAACAACAGCACCAATGAAGGCTGTCTGTGGGGGCTGGGAACAGCAAGCCTCAAGTTTGGCACAAACGGTATCAAAAGAATGGCGCTTCTGAACAATGGCACCCTGGACATGCTGAACAACGGCATCGTGAATTTGAACAATATTGCCGGCAAGATCACCAGTGTGGAGAGTTCGTTTCAGGTTTATCTGCGGGCTTCCAGCAGCACTCTGGCTCTCCGTGGGAGTAATGTGCGGGGATCCAAAGCCTCGGCCATTATGGAAACCAATGCCCTCAATGAAACGGCCTCTATTGTGATGAACGGGGATTATATCCAAACCATCCAGACCTTTGACGATCTGGGCTTTATCTTTACGGATGAAGACCTTGATCCTGCCACCACTTATCAATCCTATATTACCGCTAATGGTACCTTGGTGACCTCCAGTTCAGAGAAAAGGAAGCATAGCCTGAGAGCTAAACAGCATAAGAATTATTTGGAACGCCTGAATCAGTTGAATGTTTACAGCTACGGCTTGCGAGTTCCTGTTCTGCCGTCAGATGACCATAAACGCAAAAGTCGCAAATATTACAAGAATCGCCATCTGCACGTAGGACTGCTGGCAGAAGAAGTTGAAGCCTTGTTTGATAATGCCACCGATGGCGTCAAGCTCTTGGACATCACTGGGGAGAACCGAAAAGACCTCAAAACTCTTACAGGGAATTATCGACCCTCAGAGTCAGAACCCGATTATATTGCCCGCAAGAATGCCCTGCGTCACAGCGCAGGTATTCGTTACGATACGCTGCTGTGCTACACCATTTTGGCTGTTCAGGAATTAACGCAGCGACTGATCACGTTAGAGCAAAAAGCCCATCAGATTCATTGATTTTCTGCCGTGAAACTTGTATGATTTGGGCATAGGTGGGAGCCGATAGATAGGGTTGCAAAAACAATCCTGCAATGGCTTCCCACCTTGTTTTTCTATTGGCTCCTCCTTTTTTTATTTATTTAAAACAAAGGACGTGAGCATGGCAACCATTACCCCAAATCGTCAGGGTCTCAAAAACCTGGCAAATTTCAACATTGACGCCCAATTCTGTCAGCAATACGGCACACAGGTCTTTAATTACAGTGGAGAGGTCACTCCGCAATTGCAGCAACTCTGCACCAATTTCATTGCCGTCATTGACGATATCGTTGCCGACATGCAGAAGATCAAAGCTGAAATTCCTGTCACGAGCAGCAGAGATTAGGCAGTCAGGATTATTGAATGTCCTTTCCTTTGTCCGTCACCAAACAGAACGCGCTGCAAAAGGCTCAGGATTATTTTCGGACAGCCAACCTTCATCCGTCCTCCATGCAGTTCCGAACGAAGTGCATGGAGGACTACAGCTTTTATGACGGGACGGGTCAATGGACGGCAAGGGACTTGCAAACCCTGATGGAGAGGGAACAGCTTCCCATTACGGTTAATATCTGCAAGGGTTTTGTGGATGCTCTTTCAGGAGTTGAAACCCAATCCCGCTATCGCACCGCCTGTCGTTCCGATTCCCACAGGGAAGAAGATGACAAGCTGGCGGAAGCCTTGACCCATTGGCTGTTTTATATCCAGGAACATCAGGACTTGCCGTACAAGGGTTCTCTTAAATTCAGGGATTCCCTGATTTGCGGCGTGGGATGGAGTCAGCTTTGCAAGGAAAATGGCATTTATTATTACGATTGGGTTCATCCCTTCAATGTCATTCCTGATCCTGATGATCTGACGCCCCAATATACGGCCATGAAGCACCTCTCTCGCAAGCGGTGGATGCGTCCTGACATGGTGTGCGCCAGGTGGCCGCAGGTGAGAGATATCCTTGAATCCAAAGCTTTTGACACTTATCAAGGCATGACTTCCCCAGAGATCATGGACAGAAATGCCAACTATACGGATATTAATACGTCCACAGGCGTAAACCAAAGTCGTGTTCTGGTGGTGGAAGTTCAGTACAAGGTTCCTCATAAGGCGTATAAGGGAGTGGATCAGGAAGGCCGTCCTTTTGAAACCTTTGATCTTGAAACAGCGGAAGAGCTTGCGCCCTCTTCCAAAGATATGGAGGAAACAGATTCAGAGCGTATCATGCGCACCCTGTTTCTGGACAATACGCTTCTGGAACATGCGCCCCTTGATTTTGCGCTGCCTGATTCAAAAGATTTCAGTTTGATTCCTATTGTGTTTCAGCGACGATTCAGGACAGGCGTTCCTTATGGGTTGCTGGAAGCCATGAAGGATATCCAGCGGGATTGCAATGTGCGTGTGACTAAATCGGTTTATGCCATTAACTCTTCCCAACTGATTTTTGAAGGCAATCCTCTGCCTGGAGCAGACATCAACCGCATGAAGCGTGAACTGAAAAGCGCGGATTCGGTGATTGTTTTGCCCAGAGATTCCAAGTTTCAGATTTCTTCCAATGCCCAACTAGGCGAGGAACAACTCAAGATCGTGGAACTTTATCTTGATCTGATCCAGCGGGTTACAGGCGTTCATGACGAGATGCTGGGGATGCAGACCAACGCCACGAGCGGTGTGGCTCAAAATATCCGTCAGGTAAACAGCGTGCGCAACAATGTGTTTGCCTTTGACAATTTCTCCCAGATGAAAAAAAGAGAGTCCCTGTTTATTTTAGGGATGCTGCAATCAGGGTATAACGAAAATATGGCCGTGCAGATTCTCACGCCTGAAGAGAATGAGGTGATGATTTTAAATCTGACCCGAACCATTCGGGGGAGGAAAGTGATCTTCAACAATGTTAAAACCCTTCCCCTTTCTTTGTATATTGAAGAAGTTCCTGATTACAAGAGTACGTTTGAAGAGCAGAAAGCCACCTTTGAAGCGCTCCTGGGCAATGCTCATGCACAGTGGTTGATGCTATCTCCTGAACTTTTGCGACGGTTGGGCGTTCGCAATCCTGAAAAGATCGCGACTGAAATGCGTCAAGCCTTGCAGGAAAAAACCACGATGGAGCAAGGGGTGGCAGGACGGGGCGCGCCTGTGCAGTTTGAAGGGGTTGCGGGTGGAAATGGAATCCCTACTTCCCAAGGAATGGCATAATGGCTTATCCTTTTGTGATTTTTGACAGACAACTCACAGCGAATATTAACAGCACGCCCACAATCATTTTTGGAGAAGACCAGCATACATGTTTTGTGCAGGGAGTCATTATCACAAATATGACCGATAATATTATTCTGGTGACGCTTTACAGAGCGATAGAAGAAACGCCTGGAATTGAAACAGATATCGTCACAGGAAATAAAATTCCTGTTCAGCCTTATTGCCTGCAAGACATCTTAGCCGGCACCTATCTCATCATTAAGCCTGGGGATTTGCTGTATGCCTTGAGTGACTTTTCAGGAAATATTTTTAATACCACCGTCAATTTTCATAAACTGACTGAACTGTAGGAGAAATCATGACTCAACAACCAGAGCAACAAAAACCAGAAGAAAAAACAGTCCCACAGGAACACCCTGATACGATTTCCTCGCTCTTTCAAGAAAGAGATCGTCTTCCATCCGCAGATATCAAACAAAAAGATGATGCAAAGGAAGAGAGCAAAAAACAGGAGATTCAGGCAGAAGAAAAACCTGAAGGTGAATTTTCTCCCAAAAAAGACGAAGAGCAGAGTAAAGACGATGAGGATGACGAGTCTTCCCCAGAGCTTGAGACACTGAAAGGCGAATTGGAAAAAACCCGTAAGACCCTTTCTGAAAACCAGAAATACGGCCGCCAGAATGCCCAAAAGGTAAAAAATGCCCTCAAGGTTGCCCAGACGTTAGTGAACGAGGGACTGTTGACGGATGAGGAAGCCAGGGGACTTATGGACACCCTGCAAATGGAGGAAGAAGATGTTGAAGAATACCATAAAGGAGATTCCCATCCCTTTGCTCCGATCTTCAGGACAGCCAATAAGGAGTTGGAGAATATCCGTAAATATACCGACGATCCGCTTTTACAGGATAAGGTGGATGCCTTTGATTATTTTCTGTCTGTGTCGTCTCAAGAAGAGATTGAAGAAGCTTTGGTTGAACTGAAAGGACTCATGGATGATCCTGTGAAGCTGACCAAGAAAATGCTGTCCATTGGTCAAAAGGCTTACGAAGAGTCCTACAAGGAGATTAAAGAGGCAGGCGGCTTTAAGAATTACCTCTCAAAAAAGCACCAGGATGTTGAAAAAATGTACAAAAAGATTGACAAACTGGAGAAAAAACTGTCACAATATGAGGACTTTGACAAGCCCCGTTATCGACTTGACGAGATGGGTGATTCCGAAGAGGGAACTCCCGCTAAGGATACCATCACCGCCCTTTTCGATGAACGGGATAACGTCAAACGAAGATAGAAAAGCCTAGCCTCGTTCGCCCTTTTCTATGTTCACCTTGGATAAAAAGACGATTTATAAGCCGAGAAGACAACCCTGGGGGTAATCCTGGGATTCTTACCTTCGCAAGCTTCTAAAATCCTTACCTTTTTTGAAAAGACAAAATTGTTTTTCTTGCGACTTTTCGCAGGATTTTTTGTGTTTTTAATTAAAGGATTTTAGAAAATGGCTTTGTATCCAGTCCCCGCCGCGGGCTATAACGGCATCAATCAGAATTTATTCCCCTTTAAAGTCATCTCTTCTCTGTTTAGGGAATGGGTGCAGATTACCCCTCTTTACAATCTCATGGGCAATGAACCCACCCGTCCCATTGTGCGCAAGCAATTGAGCAAGGGTGAGGGTCTTCAGTACCGCATGGGTAAGTTGCAGGCTCTGAATTATAAGAACTCCATCACCAACTTCGATCAGCGCCGCGGTAATGCCCAGCAGCAGCAGGTGGAGTACGACAAGGTGGATGTGGATTTCAAGAGCTTCCTGGTGCAGATCAAGGGCTATGACATCCTCAACTATGGTACCCCTGTTGATCTTCCTCCTTATGCACGCAGTCAGCTTGTGGAAGCCTTCTCGCGCGCCTTAAACTATGACTTGTTTAATGCCATGACAGTCACGGCTTACCCTACGATTACAACGGGAAACTGTACCACTGTCGGGACGCTTCCTTCCTATGACCGCGCTGTTCCCGCATTGGCCACAACAAGAGTGCAGTGGCAAGCGAACCAAACGTTCCCGACGTATCTGAACAGCTTTCAGACTTCAGCTCTTACCACCCCTGCGGGAACAGGTCTTTCCGCAAAGCACCTTGAAACCCTGAAGCAATATGCGGAACGGGGTGGTTCTGCTGTGAACCTGGAAGATGCTATCCAGCCCGCTTATGTGAAGAACAGGGCAGGATGGCCTATGAACAAGTATCTTTATCTGGCGCATCCCCAGACCTTAACGAGCTTGTTTGCTGATCCCCTGTTTACGAACTCAACCTTTTTCCGTGGAACAGTGATTGACCCAGAAAACACCCCTCAAACCTTGAATGGCGCCGATTATGTGGGTGAATTCCGTGGTATTTCCATCTATTCCTGCCGTGACCTTTATCAGTATGCCATTCCGAGCGCTGACGGCACTAAAACGGCAGCCTGGAATATCTTCATAGGGGCGGGCGCACTTTCATTAGGATGGGCGGAAGAACCTATGTTGGGAATGGAAAATGACCTGGTGGAGCGTATTCAGCTTTATTTTGGTCATGAGTTCAGAGGGCAGAAGATGCTTCAGTTCCCAAGCGCCTATGCAGCCACTCCTGGTGCGCAGGCAGGGTCAAACACTGTGGTTGAACAGGGCATCATCCATTCATTCGTCAGCTTTTAATTAGGAGATTCTCATTATGACAAATGTTATTCGATATGGTTCTTTTAGCAATACTACGGGAGCAGCTATTACAAATGCGTCAGTGACGAATCTTTCAACGGGTAAGGATTACGCATTAATGGCGGTTAAAAGAACCCTGGCAGCAGCGGATGTTGGAGCTGCTGCGGGACAAACGCGGAATGCCAACGGCTTGTTTGTCGTTAATATTACAGGCAAGTTCATTAAAGATGTGATGGCTTTTAATATTTATCGTCCCTTACCAACAGCGGCTGCGATTGGCGGCGTGGTTTTGAATATACCCCTTACAGGCTATGTCATGTCCAATGTTAACCCTCCTGCTGCTCCGACAAACCTCAACCAATCTATTGGATGGACGTGGTGTATTTCTGCGGATGGTCTATCTCTCATTCTGAGAGATAGCGCTTTAAACTTAGATGGTCAGCTTATTGCAGGAGATGTCATCAACGCCCTTTTTGTCACAGGAAATTATTAACCATAAACCAGAATAGCCCGCTGAAAAGCGGGCTATTCCGATTATTGAGGTCTTAATGCAGGTTGCAGTTCTATTGACATTAATGGGGAACCTTTCTCTGGGGAATGACAATATTACTCCCAGTGAACGCGCCCTTTTTCTTCAATATCTGAACCTCGCCCATTTAGAGTTATATCAGATCACAGCAAATTTCAACCAGGATTTGCTCCTTCGGGAGAATCTCGCCAATGCGCAGGATTCCAACCAGATACCTTTGACCCAGATGCCCTATCTGGTCAGCAGTGTTTATGATGTGACCCATAAGAAAAAACTGATACGGCGTTCCCTGGGGGATGCCATTGACGATGACCCTGATTTCAGCCAGAGGGGATTGCCTTGTCAGTATTTTTTACAGAAGAATATCCTCCAGTTCATTCCTGCCCAAACAGCGGTGACGCCTGTGGTCGTGTGGTATTGTCCGCAACCTTCCCTGCTGGCGGAAGAGATGGCAGAACAGGATATTCCCTATCCTCTGGCGTATCATCCTGTTCTGGCGGATGGAGGATTGTATTACCTCTTCCAGCAGGAAGGAGGCTTTAAGAACACTCAAAAAGAAGATGAAGCGAATAAAAGATGGGAAAAGGGGAAATCAAGACTCCTATCCTATCTTTATACGTCCAGCGGGCAATATATATCAACTTTTAGTAATGCGTGAACCATGTTTCAGGAAGGCAATTATGACGTTTTAGAATTTTCCATGCCCGCTCAGGGGATGAACCAGAATATTGCCCCTGACACCCTTCCCCTGTCTTTTGCCTATCTTCTGGAAAATATTATCGCCAAACCTCTGGGACAAGGACAGGTGCGGTTTGGCATGGGGGATATCACAGCCCTTCCCAATCCGGAAGCCGTCATCCTTAAAAAGTTCCCCTTTGTCAAAACAGATGGTTCAGAACAGATACTTTTTTATGTTCAGGAATATACCGCGGATAATGCCAATACCTTTAACATTTTGGGTTCTTTCCAGTTTTCTTTTGTCAGTCCCAATAATGCGGCAAGGTATGTGAAAGACACCGCCATTAAGGTGGAATATACGCTCAATGGTCAGATGCCCCTTTATGACACCATTGCCTCTTTGACAGTAGCAGGCACAACCGTCACAGTGACGCTCAGTCAAAACGCTTTTCCTGGTGGATCAAACATCACTCGTGTTTCTTTTTCTACAGGAACACTTTATAAATACGAACTGAGTGACGGGACACTCAGCGGGGCGCTCAGGCAAAACCTTTCTGTAGGGTGTGTCCCCCGCTATGCCACCTTCATGGGTAAGCTCGTGATGTGCAATGGGGTGGATAAGCTTTTGTCCTGGGACGGAACAACGCTTCGTGAGGTGTATGATTTTGTAAAGGAAGAAACGGCAGCGCTGACCAGAATCGATGCCCGCAATTTCTCCTTTACCATTCCTGCCAGCTTTAACCTCAATGATTATACCGTGGATAATCTCCTTCAGATCAAGGTCAATGGCGTCACAACACAAACAGTTATTGCTGCTCGTGTATTGAATCTGCAAACATTGACCATTACGACGACAAGTGATCTGCCTGCTTTTGTTCAAAATCAGACGCAAATCTTCTATCAGGCATGGCCGCCAAGGTTTAACTTTCTGTTTGTGGCGCATGATCGAATTTGGGCGTTGGGCGAAGGGGCGGTAGGACTGGAATACCGCGATCCTGATGAAGCGTTACGGGTTTATTATCCCTATAAAACAAACAGCATTACAGAATGGTTTAACGAGAGAAGCAAAACAGTTCCCAGCCTTGATCTCTCCAAAAAGCATGGAGAGCCTGACAACCTGGAGGCTATTTGTCTGGTGGGTGGTCTTATGGCCTTTGTGGGCAGGAAAAAGACGCAAGTGTATCAAGGGCAAAACCCTCTGCCTTTCAATGAAGGGGGAGATTTTGTGTTTAATGCCATTTTGGCAACAGGGGTGATTCATGGGGATTTGCTCCTTGATCTGCCCAACGATGTTTTCTTTATTACCAAAACAGGACGTCAATCCTTTAGCACTCTGAACGTTGCCAAGCAGTTTTCCGCCACCAGTTTTGATGCGGTTGATCCACTGATTCAGCAATATGTCACGTCTATGATGACCTCCAACGCCGCGTATCGCCAGAGTGCTTCTTTCAAATATGATGGCGGTGCTTTGGCAGGATTCAAGATCGGCAAGAATAAGGTTCTTGTTTCCCTTTTTTCCACAGACCTTTATTCCTGGAGTCTGTTTTCTGGAGATTTTGAACGCTCAAGGTCTTTTCTCACCTTGGGGAACCGACTGTATCTTTCCTCTGGGAACAAGGTCTTTAAATATGCGGACGGCAAGGACGGACAACCAGCCCTTTATGGCGATCAGAACGGCGAAGGATTGATTTCTTTTTCCTGGGTCTTGCCTGTCATTCATCTTAAAGGACGCAGGTTTGCGGGTAAGAGATATGAGGTGCAGATGGACACTCCTTCCAGCTTTACCCTTCGTCCTGAAAACCAGATGAGCATTGGCATCAGCGGAGATTTGCCCAAGTCTTACCAGATCACTAGTCCTTGCCGTTTTGATTTAAGGGGAGATCGTTTGCAAACCATTCCCCTCACGTCCGACAATCCCGCGAGACAGAATTCCCTGGGGTTTCGGTTTGATCAGCCTTACGGGTTCTTTAAGGACAAGATGACATTCCTCGCCTCCCGCTTCTGGCTGACAGTGAGAGGAATGACGAAAGATGGCGCTCTCACTTTAAGACAAATCAAACTTTATGGAATTATCGAAAGAAAATAGATCATGCCTCTTCCCATTAATAACAGCAGACCTGCCATTCCCTATAATCCCATTCAGATTCTTCCCAATTATGACCGCTATTCTTCTCTGGGACAGTTTCCACCCACACCGCAACAACTGGATGGTGACTTTAACAGGGTCATTGATCTGGTGAATACCCTGGCAGATGCTATCAATAACACGGCAGCGGGTATTTTCCCAGGAGCCGATGATCCATTGAATGCCAATAAATTGCCAACAAACGATGGGGCAGGGAATGTGTCCTGGACACTCATTAATCCCCTGAATCTTGATGTGAATGCCGTTCAAACACCTCATGTGCAGGATGGAGCCATAACCGCACCGAAAATTCAGGTTGGGGCAGTCGGCACCAATCAGCTTGACGATGGAGCGGTCACAACTCCTAAACTGGGTGATCTCTCCGTCAGCAATGCCAAGCTTCAACCTGTCCCCTTGAGCAAAACAAGATCATCGGGAACCCCGTGCATTGTGGTGGGGCAAACAGGAGGTTCTCATTATGGAGAGCAGACGTTGAATCTGAATCCCTTTGGCATAGTGACCATGGGAACCGATGGCAAAATGAACGTCTATAATCTGGCCAGTGTCTGGTATTATTCTAATGTTACCTATGACGGCTCTAAACTGACTAATCAATCGGTGACCCTGGGCAAAATTACTGTAGGCGTCAATAATGCAGGGGTCGTAGGTTCTGGGGATGGAACAACGGCTGCTTCCTTTATTAATGCCGATAATCAAATCTATGGCGTCTTGTCAGGAGGGGGTGGCAATAACGTCTCCTTCAGAAAAATCGCGCAGGTTCTCAATAATGACAATGCCAACGTAGGAGCCATCAATGGAAATATTCTGCAACCCAATTCTGTAGATTTTGGAGCGATTAATCCTGCAAACAATCCCCTGGGCAATGTGAAGTTTTTTGATGCAGGGTTTCAAAGCAACAATAATAATCACGACTTTTATCTGTTTAAACAATTCATAGCCGTATGGAATGGGACAGGGATTTACGATTTTACAGTGATTGGCGATTATCGTACTGATTATTTTATCGTCTCCGTTAATTTTGCTAATGTTCCTTATCGGTATTTTATCACTCAAACTACCCAATATTCTTTCAGGCTGAGTGTCGTCAACAACAATGGAACGCCTGTGGATGCCGCTTTCTCCATCATGATTCTGGGGTATCAATAATGACCTCTTTTACAGAAATTGATGGACAAGAAGTCAAAGACTCTTTCCCTGAGTTCTATCATGAGGCAGGACGTTTCTTTGAGATTATCCACAAGGAGCAGCCCATTGGGTTTGTGGGCGTACGTCCCCTTTCAGACAAAGGCTGTGAGATCGAAGTGTTTATTTTTTCTCACTACAGGAATGCTCTGACGAAGGGAATTGTTCTTGGCACGCTTGATTTTCCAAAATCTTTAGGCTTTCAAAGATGCTGGATAACAACCGCAAGAAAAACCCTTGTCAAATTGTTTAATTCTATGAAGAAATACAGTATTATTGACATGGGATTACTCAATCAGAAACATGTTTTTATGAGAGAATTTAAATGAGTTTATTTGGTGACGATTCACCCGATCCCCCTCAACTACCAAAACCTCCCAAACCAGAAGAGATGATGGATGTGATTGATGAGATTACGGGAACACAAGCCATTACTGTCACGGGGTCTGACGGCAAGAAACGCCGTCTGATTCAAAAGCTGCCGCGAACGAAGGAAGAAGAATCCCTCTATCAGGAAGCAGGACGGCTCATGGATAAAGCCATTGGGGAAATGAAACGCCTGTATGACTATGATCCCCGTCAGCTTGTGCATTATGCCTCTTATGTGGAAGTCTTGAACACGCTTAACCAGGAGCGGTCACAGGATATGGAGGAACTCACCAAGTTTCCTGATTTCAATGGGTATGTCCAGGAATTCAAGGATATGCAAAAATCCATCATTGATGAGGAATATGCCCGCGCCAATAATATGCTTGAGGAAAAGCTTGCTCATAGCGGACTTGCAGACAGCACGATTGGTCGTGAAGAGCGAAACCTTCTTACCCGCAATGCAGCAACAGCACGGCAGCGCGCTTCTGTGGAAGCCCAGATGGCGGGAGAACAGGCAAAAAGCGCAGACCTTGTTAATCGCACGAATGCCTATAACTTAAAGGAATCCACGCGGCAGGGACGTCTTGCCACAGCCGCCACAGAATACGAACTTCAAAAAGACTATGCCGCTCAGTTAGAAGGACAACGGGATAAGGCGCTCGCTCATCAATCCAATCTCTATAATGTAGCGGCAGGAATTCGAGAAGCAGAGAATAATAAAACCATGTCCACAATGGCTCCCAACATGGCTCTGGCAGAGTTTGGCGCCCGCAACAATAATGCCCTCAATTATTATAATGCCGATGTCGGGAGATTGACCAAACAATACGATATGGAGTTAGCCGCCCATAAAACCCAACCTCCTGGCTTTGGACAAAGTTTGCTGAATTTTGGCGGTATGGTGGGGATGGGAATGCTTGGCGCACCTTCTAGCTCAGTCTTGGGTGGCTGGGGGTCAAAACTCTTTGGAACAGGAATGGCATAATGGCAAAATCGACCCCGAACGTTCTCGATTATCAAAAACATGGACTTGATCTGCGCAAGAATCAAATCGACGTCACTAAAAATCGTGTTGAGTTGATGGGCAAGGAGCCTGGGGCTTATGAAGCGGAGATGGGTCTTTTGAATGATTTCCAGGAGTCCAATAAAACCCGCAAGCCAGGATGGCAGGCATTACTGGATGGGATGGTCAGCGGACTCAAATATGGCGTCAAATCTGCTGAAGGGGAGAAGAAAAGGAAACTTTATGACAATATGGAAAAAATGTTGGGGAGTTTTGAAGCAGCGGGGATGCAGCTTCAAAAACAAAATGAGGAGAATCTGCTTAAACAGCAGGATATGGAGACGAAAGTTATTCCCTCGGCGGTAGGGTATTTGACCTATTTGCAAAGCAATCCCAGATATGACGAAGCCTTTAACAATCTCAACAGTCGTGTTGAACAGATCAAGACTGTGATGAATTTTGACGGCGATCTGGTAGCATTGAGTCCACGCAATTATGAGGTGGGTATTTTTAAGGACAGGAAAACAGGACAACTCAAAGAAACACCTGTTTCTTCCCTGATCCCTCCTGATATTCTCAAAGGAAGACCTGATCTCAATACTTATGAACGAACGCAGGATGCAGAGAAATTAAAAATTGACCAACAAAATGCTGATGCCCACACGATGTCAGCGGAAGCCAAAAAGAATAAATACGCCCCTCAACCCATGCCTGACCTCAAGGAGGGGGAATTGCCTCTCAACTCCTTTTCTGGGGAGTTTCGCAAGGGCTATGAAGAAGGCGTTTTGAAAAACTTTCAGAAAATCCCTCCAAATCAACAAGCCATTAAAACTGTTGAGGAAATGTCTAAAATATTCGTGGATCATCCTGATATCGGTCAAAGTTTTATTCAGCTTTTGGACACGAAAGAGGATAATATCCTGACGACATTTGGCAAACGCTATGCAGAATCCAAGCATCCAGGGTTACTCAGTGCCATGCAGAGGCTTCGCAAGCTTGCCAGTGACTTGAGCTTGGATGTCATTCTTTCTGTACCAGGGAAAACAGCGACCGATGTATTCAAGCAAACGGTCAAAGATGCTGCTCCCAATGGGAAACTGACGAAAGAAGCGTTTGATTCGATTGCCCAAAACTGGATCACGAAAGCCAATAACAATATTCAGGGTGCGACCCAAGGGCTGCAAGACCTTCATCGGGGTGTTATTAATGCGGGGAGTGCTTCTATGGTTCCTTCTTCTCAAGAGCAACAGAATCAAGGAGTAAACGCGAACACGCAGATAAAAATTCCTGAAGGATATGTTTTGGTAACAGACCCTGGAACAGGGCAGACACAGGCTTTAAGCCCAGAAGAGGCTAAAATTGCTGAGTCAAGGATTAAAAACAGATGAGTATTTTTGATGGACTGAAGGGGATTCCTGTTAATGAGCCTAAAAAGTCAATTTTTGAAGGATTGAACGGCATCCCTGTAGAGAATCCTAATCCTGCTGACAGTCACTTTACAGATAGTGAAGATTTCGGAGAAAGAAGCCTTGCAAGAAGCTTACAACCATTTGCTGCCGAAGCAGCAGCAGGAGTAGGGGCTATCCCTGATACCCTGACCCTTCCTTGGAATGCGGAAGAGTGGGCAAGATCACACCTCACAGGGTCAACGCCCACCTATGCGCCTTCTGCAAGTGACTGGATTGCAGATAAATTTAATCAGGGTCTTACAGAACAAGAAAAGCTGGGAAACGTCCCTAAATACGCTATTCGCTTTCTGAGCAGCTTGTTTTCTTTAGGAAAGGTTGGACAAGGAATAGAACTTGCAGGCAAAGGAATAAAATATCTTAATGAAACCTCTAAAATAGGTAAAGGTGTTGAAAAAACAGGTTCTTTTGTTGCTCACAACTTAGGCATGACTGAGCCAACCCTTAAAAATATCGGATCAGCCACAGCCGCAGGAGCAACAGCAGGACTTTCTAAAGACCTTGATCTTCCGTGGTATGGCGAGATACCTGCTGTAACTTTAGCCTTTATTCTTGGAGGAGCAGGCGGTCAAACTGCGAGTAATCTCATGGACAAAGTGCCTGGTCTCAAACAATTCTTTCAAAAACAAAATTATGCCAAGTTGGGACAAGATATCAATCCTGAAGCGATAGGAGATTTACTTAAAACATCTCTACTGGAAAAAGAGACAGAATTTTTAACCCAAAAAACCCTGTCAGAACTTCCCGCAGAATTGCAGCAGAAGCTCAAGGAAACGCCTCAGCTTTTAAGTGAGGAAGAAATCAATCTTGTTCTTAAAAAGGGCATGGATGATTACCAGAATTATATTAAGGGGCTTGAACAGGAATACGGCATTAATTTGACCGCAGGAGAGTTTACAGGCTCTCCCAAGGCTATTGCCAGGGAAGATGCCCTGGCCAACAAGCCTGATGTGGAAACCTTTGATACCTTTACCAAAAACAGACGCAACAAGATTGTTAGGCGTTTAGAGAAAATCAAACATGATCTTTCAGCGACTGAGACCGATAAAACTCAATTGGGTGAGACCATCACTCAGGAAGTGGATAAGGTTTATAAAGATGCCCGCAATCTCAGGTCGAAAAATTGGGAAAAGAATTTTGAGGGGGTGGCGGATCAGCCCATCATTCCCATTCCTTCCTATATCGCCAAGCTCAAGGAATTCTCTCAATTAAAACCTGATACTGTGGGGAATGAAGTGGCGATTAAAGCGGCCAACAAGAAACTCAGACAGGGAATTCAGCACTCTACAGAAGGGACGTCTAATATTTCTCCCAAAAGAGTTAATGAGATTCTGATTGGCCATAATGAAGACTTGATGCGGTTTGCTGACAAGACCTTCTCAAGAAAACAGATTGGAGAACTCAAAGGAGCTATGGAATCTGATCTTGATCGTGCTGCTCAAAATGCTTCTTCCGCAGAAATGGCTCAGAAGGTTCAAAAAGCTAGGGCAGCTTATAAAGAAGACAGTAGGCTCATCGACCAGATTGACGAATCCATTCTGTTCAGCAAGATTGACAAGGAATCTTTGACTGTACCTGAAAAAGTTACAAAAGCTTTGGAAAACATGGAACCCAGTCAGGCTAAACTCACTATAGATGCCCTAAAAAGATCAGAAAACTATGGGGAAGTGATCCCCCAGGTTCAAAGACATGTCCTGGAACAAGCTGTCAAAGCCGCTACCAAAAATGGCGTTGAGAACTTTAATCCCCGCTTGTTTTTACAAAATCTTCCTGAAAAAGCGACTTTTGACATTTTATTTGAAGGTACTCAAGCCTATAAGGAAATCAGGGATATTTCTGTTCTGCTCAAGCGCATGTGGAAATATGAACCCACGCGAGGCAATTCCAAGACCGCCCAAAGGTTGCAAGAGGATAGGGGCGACATGGACATTCTCAAGGCTGGCGTTGATGCGTCTCAGGGGAAATGGCTCAAAGCGTTTTCTTCTCTCAGGGGCAAAATGTCTTTTGACAATCCTGAACAGATTGCTGAAATGTTGATTGATCCTGTCAAGAGACAAAAAATCCTCAAATATGTTGGAACGAAGCCAGATAAATCAGGAGTCTTGCCTTCATTTGGTAAGGCATCTCTGCAAGTGGGCATTAAGACAAGAGATTAATGATACAATTATAATACTTTTTTATAAATGGCATTATGTAATGTTCCGTAAGCTGCCAAATAGTACCAAAAATAAAGATAAATATAATAAGATAAAAGAACCCTACAAAGTCATCGCTGGCAATAAACGTTGCAAGTTGATTTAAAAGCAAAAGTAAAATAACTACTCCTAGCCCCAGGATTAATATCCAACCTAAGATATCCCAAAATATCATCAATCCCCCCCCCTAATCTTGTACCACCCCTGCTTAACTTTCTCTATACGTTTGTCTTTCAGCAGTTTCAAAAGAGCATGCCTGACCTGATCTTTAGTAAGATGACATTGCTTTATGATATCAGCATAATTTGATTCAGAAACAGTTTTTAAAAAGGAGAGGATTTTTTCAGGAGTGGAGGCACCTATGTTTGTAACACAGGCTTGTCGCGTCTTGAGGTTCGTTAAAGACTGTTTGATGTTTTGGAGATATTCAACCTTTTTCTTGGCGTCAAGAAATGCTTTCCATTCCTCTCCTCCAGGGTAACGACTGTAAGCATTTGTGGCTTTATCCCACTCAGCTTGGGCTTCTGCAATTTGTTGGTCAATAGAGATCATAGGTCGGGTTAATTCATGCGTTTCTTGAGTTCTATTTCAGCTTGCTGAAAACAGACGGAGGATTGTTCATCATACTGTTTTTTTAATTCTCTCAAGTCTTCTATAGAAATATTGATTTGCGCCAATGAATTGAGAGCATGCTTTAAAAAAGATAAAGATAGATTTGTTATGATAGTCAAATCATCTAAAATCGTTGTCTTTTCATTGTCTTTTAAATGATTCAACACAAGGTTCCCGCATGTCCTCCCAACATCATTTAATATTTCTTTTTTTTCTTCCATCACGCAGCCTCACTTTGATCGATGTCTGCCTCCTTACCATTCCCTGCCGACAAAAGCAATACCTGATAAATCTCTTCAATTTCAGGATCATTTTTCAGATAATTAGGTGTTACAAAGAATAAATCAATGAGTTTTCCTAGCGTATTAGAAAGGATTAAGCTTGAGGAAAACAAGAGTTTTTTATCCAGTTTAATAAATGGTTTTTGTTCAATGGTGCCTATGCCTTTCTGAAAAGGACGAAGAGCGATGTCTAAATCCAGAAGAGTAAGCTCTTTTGATGGAAAATCTTCCACCAGTTCAAATGTCAGATAAGGATGAGAATGTTGATAAGCTTCCAATGCTTCTATCACTAAAAAAACAATTCCCTTATTGATCCCTATGCGAATGGTGCGTTTCTGTTCCCGTTCTATCTTCTTTGCATTGTGAGTAAATTCCTTCAAACCTTCAAAAGTTGGCTTCACAAGAGCTTCAAGCTCTTCACCCTTTCTGGTAAGAACTAATCCTCTGGGCTGACGGATAAATAAAGGACAGCCAAGACTCTGTTCCAGAGATTGAATCTGTCGGCTTAATGCAGATTGTGAGATACGAAGAAACTCCGCACCCCTGGTAAAGCTCTTGAGTTGGGCGATATAGTAAAAGGTCTTCGCTTTCTCCCAATCAAAATGGCGGAAACGGGGTGAGTTGTCTAAAGTAAGGTTGTCATTCATAGTTAGCCTCCCTGGGTAATGAATCTCTTATATTATCTAAATTGATTTTAAGCACTTGAGTCAATGCTGCAAGTTGCTCAAAGTTGGATTGTATCTGTCTTAGATGAACTTCAGAAGTGAAAAAGGGAAAGAAAAGACCATCGCTTCCTGTTCTCGCTTTCATCGCTTGTTCTTGAGTTTGTCTTAGAATCTGATTTGCTGTAAAAATAAGCCTCTCAAATCTTTCTACATGAGATTGAGGATTCATTGTTAGTCCCTTTCATAATAAAAGAAACCACCACCGACATTAATCAAAATGAATAGAAAGAATGAAAAAAGTTTAAGACACAAAAAATTACTTGCAATCTTCAAAAAATTGCAATA
>SXGQ01186410.1_pt1 | contig 39107 bp, 32 predicted proteins | sample 3178371 | NCBI WGS metagenome assembly SXGQ01 (sample SAMN11356859, study PRJNA531348) | freshwater metagenome | isolation source: freshwater sample F1-20 | place: China: Fuxian Lake, Yuxi | collected 2017-12-25
GGGTGAAGGGTGAAGGGTGAAGGGTGAAATGTTTTGCAAAGATAAAAAATTTGTTAGGAGTTCAATTTCCATTCTTCATTCTTCATCCTTCACCCTTCATCCTTCTGACTCTACTCCATTGCAAACCTAAACCCAACCACAAAATTCCTTCGGCGCGTGTTATATCCGCGGATGTCTTCATAGACAGCGTCAGTGATATTCTTGAGGTCGAGGAAGAGTCGGGCTTTGTTATTGAGCTTATATTCACCATATAGATCGATCAAGGCGTAGCCTTTCATCATGGCCGGTTTTTTTCCATAAATAAATTCCTCGCGATCGCCGATATAGCGAAGCTGTGTCTGGATAAAGATCGCTTTGCTCACCCGATACGCCAGTTCTCCAAACCAGGCATGCTTTGGGATGCGGTATAAATTGAAATAACTCGTGTCCTTTCCGATCGGTGCTCCGGTACCATCATAAGCTGCACGGATGCTACCATTGGTGTAGGTGTAATGGGTTTGCAGACTCCATTTCCCCCACGAATAACTCAGCTCTGTTTCCACCCCGTAATTCACTTGTTGGCTGACATTCTTGTAGGCTGCCGTAAAATTAACGGGATCGTAGGTGTACACGATCGCATCCTTCGTATTCCGATAGAAACCAACAGCACGGGCGCGCAAACCGTTCGTGCGCTTCCACTCCATGCCCGCCTCTGCCACCAGCGATTGCTCTGGCCGCAATCCGGTATTGCCTGCAAACGCATCAAAAAGCTGATACAGCGTAGGGGTCTTGAATGCCGTGTACAGGTTCACAAAACTTCGGAGCGATTCGTTTACCCGATAGACGGGATTGAACGTGAAACTGGCATTTGATCCGTATTCGGAGTGCAGATTCAGTCGACCCCCCAACTCCCCATTCCATTTGCCTTTCTTGGCAAGGATGGAAGCGTATGGGCTCCATTGCTTCATCGAAGCCGTTAGTGGAGCCGGGGCGTATGGACCAAATGGTCCCGTACTCCAATACCACTGATCCGTCTCGTTAATGCGTACATCAGCGCCCGTCAACAAGTCGAATCCTTTCAACTTCCACTGACCATACCCTTCGATAAAATGGGTGTTACCCACAAAGCGACTTTCAATGCGGGTGGTCCACGGACTACTCTTATACAACGAATCATCCAGATAATCCCGACGCGCCCGGTTGAACAGGTAATTCAACCGGATCTGTCCGAACCGATGTTTGCGGGATAGCCCCATTCCGTATTGACTATTGTAATTATTGGTTGTATAGTCGCGCTCATCCGTAAAGCCGGCCGCATCCAATTCTGCCCGATAACTGCTGTATCGATGTTGCAGCTGCAGGTCCCACCCCGGCGCCAGATGAAAAGTAAGTCGACTGCTGATAGCGTTCTGATTGAATCCGTTGTTTCCAAAATTCATATTGCCGGTCGAGTCCCGCGCACTGGAGAAGCCTTCGCCGTTGGTGTGCGTGTATTGAATGCTATAGTCGAGTGATTTGGTGCGGCCGGTTAGTCCGATATGCTGGCTGAGCGTTTCCCAGCTGCCGTAACTGAATAATCCATTTACACCGATCTTTTTGTTGGATGGCTTACGCGATATGATGTTGATCACACCGGCCACAGCATCGGAGCCGTATAGAGTAGACTGTCCGCCTTTCAGAATTTCGATCCGCTCGATCTGATCGATGGGGATGAAGTTGATGTCGAAATAATTGGTGATCACCGACGGATCATTCACCGGTACACCATCCAACAAAATGAGGGTATTGCCGGCAGCGGCGCCGCGGATGGTCACGAGGTTATTGGTGCCCGGGTTGTTATTGGCACCGATGATCTGTACGCCGGCCACGGTATTCAGCATCTCGCCGAGGGTCTTGCCACCGTTTTGTTCGATCGTGGCGCGATTGATGACAGAGAGGACTTTCCCCGTCTCGGTTTGTTTGCGTTCGAATTTGGTGGCGGTGACCACGGCGGTTTCGAGCGTGGTGGTGTCGCGTTGGGCGACGAGTAGGTGACTGCTGACAAGCGCAGCCAACAACAGAAAGTTCTTTTTCATTTGAAAAAGTTTTTTGGTTGACTGCCTTCAGGTTGGAAATGAGAAAAAAGGGAGCGCGACGCGCTTCCCGATCTTCACGCTTTTCTCCCGAAAGCTGAATGGGTTTATCGGTACGGGCAGGTCTTCTGGCTTACTCCCGTTTCGGTCGCCTTCCCGTCACACCTGACAGTGGCTTATTGACCCAAACGTATCGGAGCTCACAGCTACGGGGATAGCGTCAGCATTTGACTGATCTTCCCTTTTCATTCCCTTGCGGGAAACCAATACCAATGCGAATGTAGGGGTTGTTGGGTTCAAGGGTGAGTGCAGTTATCCACAAAGAAGGTCCGCCGTCTACTGTCCGCCGACCGCTGCACAACATGTCCGCCGACCGCCGACCACGGTCCGCTGTCGTTCAATACGAGGTTGCGTTTTTGTTCGGATAATTGCAAGGGAATCAGCATTCCCATCTTTTGATTTTTTTTCAACGCGAGCGTTTGACTTGCGAAGCGGCGGTCGGCGGACTTCTTCGTATCTTTCCCCAATGCAATCCCCCAATCGCCTCAATCTCTTTTCCTTCACCATGATCGTGATCGGGCTGGTGATCGGAATGGGGATTTTTCGGACGGCGGCCACCAGCGCTAAGGATGCCATCGATCCCTCGGTTTATTTTTCGGCTTGGTTGGTCGGCGGACTCGTCGCACTCTGCGGCGCCCTCACGTATGCAGAGATCGGAAGCCGCTACCCCGTAACCGGCGGATATTATAAAATTTTCGCGCAAGCCTATCACCCCAGCATCGCCTTTGCCATCAATTGTTTGATCCTCGTGAGCAATGCCGCCAGCCTCAGCGGTGTCGCCCTGATCGGCAGCGGGTACGTGCTGAAATTGTTTCCGGGCGTGTGGACCGACATCGACAAGGCACTGCTCAGTTGTGTGGCCATTGCCATTTTCTATTTTATCAATCTGCAGGGATTGCGCATGAGTTCCCGGGCGCAAAATATTTTGATGACCATCAAGATCACCATGATTCTGGTGATCATCGCTGCCTTGTTTTTCCCGTACGAAACGACCGAGATCAAAACCATCGCAGTGGCCCCTGCTTTTTCCACGATGGATTGGATCAAGAGTTTGGGCGTGAGTTTGATCGCGGTGTCGTTCACCTACGGCGGCTATCAGCAAACCATCAATTTTGGTCACGAAGTCGAGCAACCTTCCAAGAACATCCCCCGAGGAATCCTGATCGGTATACTGATCATCATTGTATTGTACTTATTGGCCAACTTCAGCTATTACCAGATCGTGGGATTCGAACAGATGAAAGGGGAAAGGGAGATCGCGTTTGTGGTGGTCGATAAAATTTTTGGTCGACAAGGTGCCATGATCTTCTCCGGATTTCTTTTTCTCGGGGTGCTGGCTTACGTAAACGGACTGTTGATGAGTAATCCCCGCGTGATGTATGCTATGGGAGCCGATGGAAGTCTGCCTAAGCCCTTTGCCCAGCGCGACCCACAGACCGGCGTTCTTAAATTTTCGTTGACGGTATTCACCATCATCTGCCTGGTCATCTTGTTTTTCTCTCAGGAATTTGAGCAGATCCTGGCCTTCACTATTTTTCTCGATTGTTTTGGGATGATCCTCAGCAGCGCGACGATCTTTTGGTTTCGGAAAAAGACCAAGCATCTGAATGGGACCGGGATCTATCAGATGCGTCTGTTTCCACTTTTTCCGATAATTTTTATGCTTGCCTATTTATTCGTGGGAGCCAGTATTGCGCTGGATGATCCGACGGCTGCCGCGACCGGCGTGGGCGTACTCGCCGCTTTTTTATTGATCTATTTTGTCGCCAAACGGTTTCAAGCACCTGTTCAGGATCGGTCCGTCAACGGCTAACGGCGTAGCGGGGTTTTGGCTGACTGACCCCGATCAGCCATGGTACTACCCTGACCGCTCCATCGCCAAAACGATTGGGCGAGGCCGGACGCTTCCGGAATGGAGGCCTTACTTTAACAGTTTTCCCCCTAAAAAAGCAGCAATTTAGCGGCTCGGACTGGGTCAGGGTTATTAATTTTGCGGCCTATGAGACGACTCGTCCTTTCGTTGGGATCCTTCCTGTTTGCCCAACTGCTTTTTTCACAAGACGTTTGGGATCTGCGCCGGTGCGTGGATCATGCCATTCAGAACAATATTTCAGTCCGCCAAGCCGACCTGCAAGCCCGCTTCTCCCAGTTGGCTTATCAGCAGAACAAAAGCGGCCAACTGCCAACCTTGAATTTAGGCGGAAGTACGGGCTATCGGTTGGGTCGTTCCGAAAACCCGACGACGGGGGTGTTGGAGGACAATAACTTTATCAACGTCGGTATGCAGTTGCAATCGAGCGTTACCCTTTTCAACTGGTTCTCCCGAAAATACAATACCGAGGCCAGCAAGCTTACGTGGAATGCCGACCGGGAGCAGACGCAAAAAACAAAAGATGACATTGCCATCAATGTGGCTGTGGGATATCTGCAAGCATTGTTGGCCATCGAGCAAGTTCGATTGGCCGAGGTGCAATTGGAGTTGACGCGGACACAGTATCAAACCACGCGTCGTCGCGTAGAGGCCGGAGCCTTACCCGAGCTGAGTGCGGCCGAATTGGAAGCCCAGATGGCCCGCGACAGCGCTTCGATGGTCAATGCACAAGGATCCGTTCAGTTGTTGTTGCTTCAATTAAAAGCATTGTTGAATTTGGATGCCGGTCAGCCTTTTCAGATCGCCACGCCGCCGGTAGCGTCTATCCCGCTGTTGCCGTTGTCCGAACTGCAGCCGGAAGCCGTGTACCAGGCTGCGATCACCCTGCTGCCGCAGCAGAAAGTGAATGAATTGCGGTTGCAGGCAGCCAAAAAACAAACACAAGCCGCACGGTCGGCGTTGTATCCCTCCATCAGTGCTTTTGGAAGCCTGGCCACCAACGCGATCTCCTTTAAGAAAGCTATTTATGAACAAGTCCTGACGGGCTACTCACCCACGGCTTTGCGGGTGAACGCCGGGGGAGGCACGTTCTACCCCGTGGAGCTTCCGAATTATATCGACGGGTCGAACGTGGTGGGATATTTTCGACCGGGTTCGATCACCAATCAATTCAGCAAGAACTTTGGTCAGAGTATCGGGATCGGATTGAATATGCCGATTTTTAACGGACAATCCGCTCGCATCAACTGGCAACGCGCCCAATACACCGTGAAGCAATGGGAATTGCAGAAGGAGCAGGGGCAACTGCAATTGAAGCAAGATATCTACAAGGCCTACACCGACGTTACCGTGGCCTTGCAGCAATACACGGCTCGGCAGCGGGCGGTGGCGACAGCAGAAAAGGCTTACGAGTTTGCCAGCAAACGCTATGAGTTGAACTTGTTGTCGGCCTTCGACCTGAACAACAGCCGCAACAATTTGCTCAGTGCCCGCACGCAGCTGATCTCGGCGCAGTATGACTACGTGTTCAAGATGAAGTTGTTGGAATTTTATCGCGGGCAAGGACTCAAACTTTAATCCCCTTACAATTTCATAATCTATGTTCCAGAAGCTGAAGAAAAAATGGTATGTCGTTCTGATCGTGGTGGGCCTGTTGGCCTGGGCCGGCTCTTACTTCGGTGGGAAGCAGGATGCGGAGGAGAAAGTAGCGGTCGGTAAAGTCGTCACCCGAACCATCATTGAATCGGTGAATGCCAGCGGAAAGATCTATCCCGAAGTGGAGGTAAAGATCAGTCCCGATATCTCGGGCGAGATCACCGAGCTCAATGTAGAGGAGGGCGACAGTGTCGTGAAAGGTCAGGTCTTGGCGCGTATCTATGCCGACATCTACGCGTTGCAGCGCGACGAGGCCAGCTCTCGGGTACAGCAGACATCGGCCTCGGTACGCAACACCCAAGAAGGACTCGAGGCTCTTCGGGCCAGTCTGGAGCAAGCACAAATGAATTACGATCGAAATAAAAAATTATACGACGACAAGGTGATCTCCAAGGCGGAGCTGGAACAGTTCGAAACATCGGTTCGTTCCGCTCGAGCCAATTTGCGGGCTGCCGAGCAAACCTTGCAATCGCTGCAGGCTTCGGTACAAGGGACCCAGGTGGGACTCAGCCGTGCCAACAAGGATCTCGGCCGAACGACGCTCACCGCACCTATGAGTGGGGTGATCTCCTCGCTCAAAGTCAAAAAAGGTGAGCGGGTAGCCGGTAATAGTTTCAACATCGGAACGGAGATGATGACCGTTGCGGACATGTCTGTCATCGAGATCCGAGTGGATGTGGGCGAGAATGACATCGTCAAGATCCATATTGGTGATTCGGCTGACGTGGAAGTAGATGCTTACAGCAAACGGATATTCAAGGGTACGGTTACCAAGATCGCCAGCAGTACCAAATCGGGCAATGCCCTGGCTTCTGCCAACGATGTAACGAATTATGAAGTACGCATCCGGCTCGATCCGGCCTCCTATCAGGATCTGTTGGGACAACGATTCCCCTTTCGTCCGGGAATGAATGCCAGTGCGGACATCAAGACGCGTCGCGTAGAGAATGTGCTGGCCGTACCGATCGCGGCAGTGAGTGCGCGCCTGAAAGGGGGTGACGAGACCTTAGCCGATAAGAAGAAAGAACAGACGGAAGCGATGGGAATGGATCAGAATGCCGAGGCGGAGTTGACCGGTACCGATCTGGAAGAAGTGGTATTCGTGGTACAGCCCGATGGAACGGTGAAGAAAGTGGTGGTTACGACCGGGGTGCAGGATATCAACTATATACAGGTACTGACCGGATTAAAGGGAAATGAGGAAGTGGTCGTTGCTCCTTTCGCGGCCCTGAGCAAGACGCTGAAAGACGGAGGCAAGGTAACCGTGGTGCCGAAGGAGAAACTCTTCGAGAAGAAATAATATATCGGCATGTCCAATACAGCCATGCGTTTCGGGGTGATCGGAAGTGGCAGTTGGGCCACGGCCTTGGCCAAGGTGTTGACCGATAACGGCCACCCTATTCGTTGGTGGGTCCGCGAGCAATCCATCATCGATTTTTTTCAACGCAAACGGCACAATCCCCGTCACCTCACCTCCACTCGTTTCCCAACCGAGCGTATTGAATTCTCTACTGATATCAATACCGTGCTCCGTGCTTCCGATATCATTTTGATCGCTGTTCCGGCGGCCTATCTCGAATCGGCTTTGGGAGGCTCGGACCCGGCTGTCTGGCATGGAAAGAAAGTGATCTCGGCCGTGAAGGGATTGCTGCCCGGCAGTAACTTATTGTTGAATGATTATTTGTTGCAGCAGGCCGAGTTGCCGTTGATGGATTATTTCGCGCTGCTGGGACCCAGTCACGCCGAAGAGGTCGCCGCCGAAAAACTTTCCTATCTCACGTTCTCCGGGATGGATACTTCGATGGCCGAGCAGATCGCCTCGCATTTTTCCAATGACTATATCAACACCTTGGTGAACGACGACATTCATGGAGTACAATACGCGGCCATCCTGAAAAATGTATATGCGTTGGGTGCCGGCATTGCGAATGGATTGGACTATGGCGATAACTTTTTGAGTGTGCTCATTTCCAATGCGGCCGATGAGATGGCCGGGTTTCTAAAGAAATTAGGGGCGTATCATATTGTCGTGGGCGAGCAGGAATCGGAAGATCCGGTGACACATCGGATGATGCCCAACTATGCGGCCTCGGTTTATTTGGGAGACCTGCTCGTAACCTGTTACTCGCTGCACAGTCGGAATCGTCGGCTGGGCGGATTGATCGGAAAGGGATACTCCATGCAAGCCGCTACCGGCGAGATGAACATGGTGGCAGAAGGATTGCCCGCGGCCAATTGTATTCATCAGGTCAATGAATCTCGGGTAAAAGCGGAGATGCCCATCGCTGAAGCGGTGTACCGGATCTGTTGGGGCGGGGCCGACCCGAGAGAGACGTTCAAAGTGCTCGAGGCTCAGTTGATCTGATCGCCTTCTTCTACAAACAAGGCCGCGGCAATTCCATCGGCCTGTAATTTTCCGGCGTTCGTGAGCCGGATCCGGTCCGCTTCCATTACCAACCAGCCCGCTGTTTCATATCGCTGGATCAGCGGCTTCCATTTTTCTTGAACGGCGGGGGGAATGAGCGTGCGGGATAATCCCTCCATGGTCCGCAGGGCGATCATCACCGATTCATTCAGTTGTTGTGCCCATGTCAGCGTTTCGGATTCGTGTATCCAGATCTGATTTCGGATCTGCTCGATGTATTGTCGGTTGTTGGCTACTTGCCAGCTGCGCACCGGGGGTTGGTAGCTGTGGGCGGAGGGACCGATCCCCAGATAAGCGACCCCTTTCCAATAACTGCTGTTGTGTCGGCTTCGAAATCCAGGTTTGGCGAAATTGGAGATCTCGTAATGTTCAAATCCGGCCTGGGTGAGCGTATCCACCAGTATCAGGAATTGACGAGCTTGTTGATCGGGGTTGGTTTCGTGTTTTTGTTTCAGCCGTATTTGTTTTTCTAGTGGCGTTTTGGGTTCCACGGTGAGGGCGTAGGCTGAAATATGCGGGATGCCCAGATCGATCAGGGTTTGGATGTTTTGGATCCATTGTGCATCGGTGAGTCCGGGGGTACCATAGATCAGATCGGCGGTGAGGTTGGAAAAATGTTTGATCGCTTGTTTGATCGCTTGTTTGGCCTGATCGGCATCATGGGCCCGGTTCATCCAGGTCAGGTCGTCTTGGGCAAAGCTTTGGATGCCCAAACTCAGTCGGTTGATGCCAAGTTCTTTCCACCCGAGGATTTTTTCCTCGTGCATGTCATCGGGGTTGGCTTCGAGGGTGATCTCGGCATGGGGCGCGAGTGCGTATTGCTGTCGAATAGTCTGGAGCAGTGATCCGAGTTCGGGGGGGTCGAGCAGGGAGGGGGTGCCGCCGCCGAAGTAGATGGTTTCGATTGATTCGTGTTGCCAGTCGGGGGCTCTGCCCACGAGTTCGAGGTGCATGACCTCTAGCAATTCGGGCTTCTGTTGGAGGGACGTGGCAAAATGGAAATTGCAGTAATGGCAGGCTTGTTTGCAAAAAGGGATGTGTAGATAGAGGCCGGCCATGCGGGATGGGGGGATTAATGGATAAATTAGCGGATCGTGCGCAGGTTCATTTGGATACAAATATCGGTGCTTGGTTGCTGGGGGATGATTTTCTCTGCTGCCGCACAGGCAGATTATGTATTGCAGGTGCGACTGCTTGATACGACGGCCGTGGCGCGGGCACAACTCAAAACCTTGCCGGTTCGCTATGGGAATCGATTCGAGGCGGAGCGGGGATTGACGCGCTGGTTAGCGGAGGGTCAGCGTTTGGGTTATCAGGCGATGTCGGCAGACAGTTTGGTTTGGGGGGAGTCGTCCGCACAACTGCTTTTATATATCGGCCGTCGATATCAGTGGGGACGGATCGAGTCGACGACCGCTGCGGCGGAGTGGTTGCGATCGACCGGGTGGGAGGGACGTTTCGAGGACGGAACGTTATTGGATTGGTCGGACTGGTCCGATTGGCAACGCCGGTGTTTGGATCGGTTGGCGAACAGTGGTTATCCGTTTGCCAAGGTGGGGTTGAGGGATATTCGGATGGAGGGCGATACGGTTCGGGCCAGGTTGGTGCTGGAGAAGGGGATCTTGTATCGAATCGACAGCATTCGGATCTACGGCGGGTTGCGGATCGATCCATTGTTTTTGAATCGGTATTTGATGATCGAACCGGGTGAGCCATATTCGAAGGAGAAATTATCGAGGGTGGATGGGCTGTTGCGGAATCTTCCATATGCGGAATGGGAGAAACCGGCCGACCTGAGTTGGTTGGCCACAGGGTCGGTGTTGAATGTGTATGTACGTCCGCGAAAAAGCAGCCAGGTCAATGCATTGATCGGGTTCTTGCCGGACAATACGCAAACGGTGAATCGTCGGTTGTTGATCACGGGAGAGGCGAATGTTTTGTTGCGGAATTCGTTTGGCCGGGGGGAGACCATCGGCTTGAATTGGCAGCAGATACAGGTGCGATCGCCTCGTCTTTCGCTGTTGTATCGCAATCCCTATGTTTTTGGAACGGGAATGGGATTGGACCTCTCGTTCGACATGTTTCGAAAGGACAGTAGTTTTTTGAACGTACAGGCTCGGATGGGGGTGCAGTATGCGTCGGGGGTGGGGGAAGCGGGACGTTTATTCTTACAATGGCTTCAGTCCGCCGTAACGCCCGGGGGCATCAACACGGCCCGGATCCTTCAGGAGCGAAGGTTGCCGGAAATCGTAGACCTTTCGAATGTGAATCTGGGATTGGAGTACGAGTGGGAGCGAACGGATTATCGGTTCAATCCCCGTGCCGGTTGGGAAGCCCGGGTGCAGGCTACCGGGGGCACGAAGCGGATCCGTCCGAACAATGATATTTTGAAATTGAAGGATCCGCTGGATCCGTCCTTTGATTTTTCCCGGTTGTACGATACGGTTGCGCAGAAGACCTACTTGATCCGGCTTCGGTTACAAGGGGCTCGTTATTTTCCGATGCGGGGTGGCCAATCGACCTTGAAACTGGGCACACAGGTTGGTCATTTGCAAAGTGCCTCGGTCTTTCGCAACGAGCAGTTTCAGATCGGCGGTTTTCGAACCCTGCGCGGGTTTGATGAGGAAAGTCAGTACCTCACTTCCTTTGCCATTGGTACGGCGGAGTTTCGGTTGATCGCGGGTGAAAATTCATATTTCTATCTGTTTGCCGATGGAGGTTGGGGGGAAAGTCGGGTGACGGGACAGCCCGCGTTTCGATATGGTTATCTCGGGGCGGGGTTAGGTTTGAATGTGGAGACGAGGGCCGGGTTGATCAATTTGGCCTGGGCCTTGGGCCGGCGCAGCGACACGGGTTGGAATGTTCGTCAATCGAAGATCCACGTGGGCTGGGTGAATTATTTCTAAGGGCTTGCCGGGTTTGTTATTTTTACACCGATGCATCGCTATTGGTCATTCCTCCTTTTTTTCATTTGCTGCCAAGTGGGTCTTTCCGCCCAAGCGTCCATCGACACGGTGCCCGCTCGTCCGATCGATCCGGTTGCATCCGAGTTTGTGTTTCATTCGGGTATGCTCTGGGATTCGGTTTTGGCGGTTCCTCCGGGATCGGTGGGTAGGCGAGCGGAGGTTCGCGTGGCGGGCGAAAGGCATGAAGCGGAGGGGAAGGATTTGCTGTTCTACGTGTTGTTGGGGATGGTGATGGGATTGGCATTGTTCCGACGCATCTTTCCAAAATATTGGACTGACCTGTTTCGATTGTTTTTTCGCACGACGCTTCGGCAGCGGCAGTTACGCGATCAGTTGCAATTGGCTTCCCTGCCGTCGCTGTTGCTGAACGTATTCTTTTTTGTTTGCCTGGCTTTTTATCTGAGTTTGTTTCTGTCGCAGCGGGGCTGGAATCCCTTTGCCGAATATTGGTCGTTTTGGGGTGTGTTGCTGATCGGTTTGGTGGGGATGTATCTGGTGAAATGGTTGGGGTTGCAGTTTGCGGCCTGGATCTTTGGTCAGCCGGACCTTGGAGAGGATTATGTTTTTCTGGTGTTTACCGTCAATAAAGTAATGGGCTTGATACTGCTTCCCTCGGTGATCGGGTTAGCCTTTGGGGAGGGGATGGTCTGGGAGTGGTCGCTCGTGCTTTCGTGGATGTTGATCGGGGGACTACTCCTCTACCGGGGTTACCTGACCTTTCGGGTGGTGCGGCGGCAGGCCCTGGTGCATCCGTTTCATTTTTTACTCTACTGGCTGGGATTTGAGTTGGCGCCGTTGTTGGTCCTGTATCGATTTCTCCTCGGATTTTTTAGTGAAATGACGTAGTTTTGCACCCAAGTCAACGCGACGAATGAGCAAAACCGGGGCCAAAAAGGCGGAAGTCACGATCCAGCGTATCCTAATCACCCAACCCAGACCGGAGACCGATAAGTCTCCTTATTTTGATTTGGAGCGTAAGTATCCGGTCAAATTGGATTTTTGTCCCTTTATCAAACTGGAAGGTATCCAAGCCAAGGACTTTCGAAAACAGAAGGTCGAAATCGCGCTTTTCAATGGAATCATTTTCACCAGTCGCAATGCCATCGATCATTTCTTCCGTTTGGTGGAGGAGATGAAAGTCGCTATCTCCCCGGAAACAAAATACTTCTGCATCACGGAAGCCGTGGCCCTGTATCTGCAGAAATTCATCCTGTATCGCAAACGCAAGGTCTTTTTTGGGGCCGATGGTTCCAACAAGAGCATGTTGGAGGTGATCCAAAAGCAGAAGGCACAAGTGAAATTTCTGTACGTCTGCTCCGAAAATCAGCAGGACAATGAGATCGTCAACGGTTTGAAAAGCATCGGTTGTGATTTCCAATTGGCCTTCATGTATCGAAGCGTGCCGGCGGATGTCAAAGCACTGCTGACCCAGACGGCGTACGACGGCATTTGTTTTTTCACGCCCAGCGGCGTCTTGAGTTTATTCGAGAACATCCCGCAGTTCAAACAAAACGGATTGGTCCTGGGTGCGTTTGGCAACAACACCATCAAGGCCATGGAAGAGCGGGGTTTGCAATTGCAGATCAAGGCCCCGCAGCCCCAAGCCCCCAGTATGGTGGCCGCCTTGGAGCAATACCTGGCTTTGAGGAAGGTGAGGGGATGAGAAGATGAGGGGTTGAGCTTGCCTACTACATCCCCCAACTTCTAAACTCCTAAACTTCTCAACTACTCATCCCCTCATCTTCTCATCTCCTCATTCTCTTTGCATGAATCGTCTCTCCCTCGAATCCAGTCCCTACTTGCGGCAGCATGCGCACAATCCGGTGGATTGGTACGCTTGGGGTGAGGAGGCCTTGGCGCGGGCGCGGGCCGAGGACAAGCCCTTATTGGTGAGCATTGGATATTCCACCTGTCACTGGTGTCATGTGATGGAGCGGGAAAGTTTTGAGGATGCCGAGGTGGCGGCCTACATGAATGCGCAGTTCATCAACATAAAGATCGATCGGGAGGAGCGGCCGGATTTGGATGCTATTTACATGGATGCGGTGCAGGCCATGACCGGTCAGGGTGGCTGGCCCTTGCATGTGTTTTTGCTGCCGGACGGAAAACCTTTTTACGGCGGCACCTATTTTCCACCCCGGGCGATGCAGGGTAGGTCGTCGTGGATGGATGTATTGGCTGGCGTTTCGAAGGCTTACCGGGAGCGGCGCACCGAAATGGAAGCACAGGCGGAAAACCTGACGGCACACCTGATCGAATCCAATCGTTTCGGCGAGAAATTGAAACCGGAGGAGGGTTTGTTTACGGAGGAGCGATTGATCGCGATGGGACAGACCTTGTTGAAGCAAGCCGATCCGCAGCAGGGTGGGTTTGGTCGTCCGCCTAAATTTCCGCAGAGTTTTTCCATTCGGTTTCTGTTGTTATTGGGAGAGCGATATGAGCAGTCGGCTGCCCGGGCGCATGCGTTGTTTTCGCTGGACCGGATGATCGACGGTGGTATTTACGATCAGTTGGGTGGCGGGTTTGCCCGTTACTCAACGGATGCCGCGTGGTTAGCGCCGCATTTTGAGAAAATGTTGTACGACAATGCCCTGTTGGTGGAGGCGATCGCGGAAGCGTATCAGCTCACGGGCCGGGAAAAATATCGTCGATCCTTAGAGGAGATCCGCGGCTTTTTAGAGCGGGAATTGATGCATCCGGACGGTGGATTTTATTCGGCACTCGATGCCGATAGTGAAGGCGTAGAGGGTAAATTCTATGTCTGGTCCCACTCGGAATTGCAGCAGATCCTGGGAGCGGATTTCCCCATGTTTTCGGCTTACTATGAGGTGCTGGAGGAAGGGAATTGGGAGGGGGTGAATGTATTGCGGGTGGTGGGGTCGGTGGAATCGATCGCCTTGTCGAACGAACTTTCCGTGGAGGCCGTCGAGGAAAAATTGGCTGGTTGCCGGAAGAAGTTGTTGGCGCATCGGGCGCAGCGGGTTCGTCCGGGGTTGGACCATAAAATTTTATTGGGATGGAATGCGTTGATGCACGCCGCTTGTTCGCTGGCCTATCGCGCGACCGGTGAGGAGGCGTGGCGGGCGTTGGGTGCGCGCAACCTGCCATTTTTGATGACGCATTTTCGCTCGACGGGAGGAAGTTGGCATCATGTGTGTACCGATGGGAAAGCCATGGGGACGGCCTTTTTGGACGATCGTTCCTATCTGATCCGTGCGTTGATCGAATGGCATTCGGTCAGCGGAGACTGGGAATGGTTGGAAGAGGCCAGGGTGTTGTTGGAGGAGACGCTCCAACATTTCTCGGATACGGAATCACCCTTTTTCTATTTCACGTCCGCCGTGCAAACCGATCTTCTGTTGCGAAAAAAAGAGATTTATGATGGTGCCTTGCCGGCTGCCAATGCGGTCATGGCCGAGAATTTACACCGAATGGGGACGGTGTTTGATCGGCCGGATTGGATAACCCGATCGGAGCAGATGGTGGCCGCACTGGGCCAGGCGATTGAGCGGTATCCCGGTTCGTTTGGGTATTGGTGCCGGGTCTTGTCGGGGCACGTTGGCGGGCTGACCGAGGTTACGATCACGGGTCCGGCCGCCGCCGACTGGTCGATGCGGGCCGGTCGTTGTTACCTGCCGGAGGGACTTTTCTTGGTTTTGAACGCCCCCACCCAGGGCCAACCCCGTTTCTCCGATCCCAAACTTTTTTCCCGAACGACTGTTCAGATTTGTCGAAAATCTACGTGCATGCCCCCCGTATATTCCCCTAAAGAGTTGTTAATCAACCTGAAAAAAAAGGATTTTTGGGACTAATCGGTTAAACTGCACAATAAAAAAGGGGCCTTCTCGTTTTTCGTCGTTGGCGGTCGTTCAAAACGCTGATTTTCAAAAAAACAAAACCCATTTCCGGGTTCTAAAAAAACCCGTTTAACCTTATATTTGTTCTTTATCATTAACTGAATGAAAATGAAGAATCTCGGTCTAGTATTCCGCACGCTTTCAGCGGTTGTTTTGCTGAGTGGTTGTGGCATTTTGGGGGGTAAGAAATCCAAAGGCGGTACCGGTTTGGCCAATGATGGTCAATTGCATGGTGTTGCTCCCGGAAGCAAGTATGTCCTGCCAAAGCCTCCCGGAATGGTCTATGTGCCACAGGGATATTTTCATATGGGTCCCAGTGACGAGGATCCGGCCTATGCTTTCAGTGCCCGCAACCGCACGGTTTCTGTCAGTGGTTTTTGGATGGATGCCACGGAGGTGACCAACAACGAATATCGCCAGTTTGTGTATTGGGTTCGGGATTCGGTCGTGGCCCGCAAATTGGGATATGTCAAAGCCGACAAAGAAGGCATTGAGCGCGTCGATTGGACGAAGATGAAAACGATCAAGTGGGGGGATCCCAAAGTGATCGAGCAGTTGAGCACTACCGATATCATCTTACAACCCGACGATCGCATTTTTGGCAAGAAAGAGATCGATCCGTCGAAGATCATTTTCCATTCGGAGGTATTTGACCTGAAGGCGGCGGCCAAAGCGGCCAAGAACGCCGACGGCACCACGCCGCCCCGTTCCAAGTTCATCGTGAAGTACGATCTCCCGATCTATCCCGATACACTCGTTTGGATCCGTGACTATACGTATTCCTACAACGAGCCGATGGCCAAGCGTTATTTCTCGCATCCTGCTTTCGGAAATTATCCGGTAGTGGGGGTGAGTTGGAAACAGGCTACCGCGTTCTGTGAGTGGCGCACGCATTACCTGAACGCTTACCTGAATGGCAAAAAGCGTCCCCAGGAGTCCGATTTCCACCTGCCCACCGAGGCCCAGTGGGAGTATGCAGCCCGTGCCGGCCGTTCCCAGACCATGTATCCCTGGGGAAATTATTATCTCCGCAACAAGAAGGGATGTTTGTTGGCGAATTTCAAACCCGGACGCGGAAACTATCCGGAGGACGGTGGATTCTACACTGTTCGGGCCGATTCCTATTGGCCGAATGATTTTGGATTGTATTGCATGTCGGGTAATGTGGCGGAGTGGACTTCCTCGATCTATTACGAGGGCCGCAACAATTTCCAACATGACATGAACCCGGATGTTCGTTGGAACGCCGGCAAGGATGATCCCCCGTTGATGAAGCGTAAAGTGATCCGCGGTGGCAGCTGGAAGGATGTGGGCTATTACCTGCAAAACGGAACCAGCACCTACGAATATCAAGACACTTCCAAATCCTACATCGGTTTCCGCTGTGTGATCGATCTGCCGGCAGCACCTCCCAAAGGCAGCGGCGGCCGTTAATTCCAACTTTGTAAATTTTTCATCTCAACCATTTAATAAACAACAATTATGGCAGCAAAAATTCCTCCTCATGTCAGTAAATGGGTAGACGTGGGTGTATCCTTCGGAGCATCGGTAGTAATCGTGGGTGCCCTTTTCAAAATCACACACACCAAAGGCGCCGATTTACTGCTGTGGGTGGGTTTGCTTACCGAGGCGGTGATCTTTGCCGTTTACGGAGCGCTCTATATCATTTATCCCCCGGAAGAAGCCCCCGGACATGACGAAGAGTTGTTGTCGGTGGAAGGCGTGACCAAAGCCGCTGGTGGACCAGAAGCCATGAAGGCCCTGCAGGAAAGTTTCACCAAGCTGAATGCTACGGTAGCCGGACTGAAAGACGTGACCGATATGGCCGCTGCTTCCCAGGACTTTACCCACAAGACGCGCGAAGTAACGACCCAATTGGATGCCGTTAAGAAAGCCTACTCGGATGCTGCTAGTTCCGTAGGAGCCTTCGCCCAAGCCACTTCCGGTGCCCAGCAGTTCCACGAGCAGATCCAGGTACTCACCAAGAACCTTGCTTCGCTCAACACGATCTACGAATTGGAATTGCAAGACAGCAACAACCATTTGAAAGCGTTGAATAACTTCTATGGCAAACTTTCCGAGGTTTCGAATACCCTGATGGGCAGCGTTGAAGACTCCAAGAAAGTTCAAGAGCAGGTGGGCCAATTGGCCGGTAACCTGGGTCGTCTCAACAGCATCTACGGCAACATGTTGTCAGCGATGCAGGGACGCTGATATCGGGCAGACCGAAATGTGATTATTCAACCGTAATAAACGTACAGCAACATGGCTTTACCAAAAGAGCCCCGGCAGAAGATGATCAACATCATGTACTTGGTGTTGACCGCCCTGTTGGCCATCAATATATCAGCGGAGATCCTGAACGCATTCAAGACCATCAATGAAAGCTTGGAGAAGTCGAACAGCACCGTTCAGCTCTCCACCGATAAGATCTTCGAATCCCTCACCAATAAAATGGACGAGGATGCTACCCGTGAAAAGGCCACCATCTGGCAGCCCAAGGCGAAAGAGGTGATCGCGTACACGACCGACGTATACAAATTAATCGATGACCTGAAGCGGCAATTGCTGGCGGAATCGAAAGGCGACGACGATCAAAATACGGTAACCCGTATGCTGGTGAATGAGGGCCGCGGTAAAAAATTGTATGACGCACTACGCGATTACAAGAACAATGTGCTGAAGGATTCCGCCATCCGGGCACAGTTCGAGAAAAGCCTTCCGATTTCTCTGGAGAAACCCAAGAATACCGACAAACCCGATTGGGAGAAGGCGTATTTCTACATGGCCCCCACCGTCGGTGCGCTGAGTATCCTGAGCAAATTCCAGAACGACATTCGCAATGCAGAGAACAAGATCGTTACGTTCTGTCACGAGCAGGTCGGTAAGGTAGAACTCCGGTTCGATGCCTTCGAGGCGATCGTGGGACAGAGCTCCCGTTATCTCATGCCGGGACAAGAATTGGAGATCACCGCCGGATTGGGAGCGTTCAGCCGCTCGAAGTTGCCCACAGTAACCATCAATGGTTCCAACGTAGCCCTTAACGATAAGGGAATGGCGATCTACAAGACTACCGCCACCGGTGTGGGCAGCCGCACCGTGAACGTCACCGTGTCCTTTACAGACCAGGACGGTAATCCTCAAACCCGAACCATTCCCATCGAGTATACCGTCGGATCGGCCAATGCCTCCATCGCACTCGATAAGATGAACGTATTGTATATCGGCGTCGACAACCCCATCACCATTGCGGCCAGCGGCGGCGGAGATGACAAAGTGCGCGCCGAGATCATCGGCGGCGGCGGTCAACTGACCCGTCTCGGAAACGGTAAATTCAATTGCCGCGTGAACCAGCTCACCGACAAATGCCTCATCAACGTGTACGTCGATGACAAGCTGGCCGGCGCTTCCGAATTCCGGGTGCAGCCCTTACCCATCGCACAGGCTTATGTGGGTGGAAAATCGAGCGGTGAGCAAGTAACGGCCGGCGAATTTCGTTCGCAAGCCGGGGTCGGTGCCGGTATTATTAATTTCCCCTTCGAACTCAAGTATAACGTCGTTAGCTTCAACTTTCTGTGCGATACCGATGATGATATCGTTAACATCGCGAACGCAGGCGCCGCCTTCACCCCGCAGGTGCAAGGAGCGATCAAGCAACATGTGAAACCGGGTCGGATGGTGACGATCGAGGAGATCAAAGTAAAAGGTCCGGATGGTCGGGTCAATAAAGCCCCTGCCCTGGTGTACTATATTCAATAAATTTTGGTTATGAAAGGAAAATTCATCGTACTCGGATTGTTGCTTGGTGGCTTGCTGTTGCAAGTCAACCCTGCCGACGCACAGCGTCGTGGTGGCCGGGGCGGACGAGGCGGCGGCGGTGCAGATACCACCCGGACAACACCCGCTCCTGCTACCGATACTACCGGAAATCCGCAGAACAATAATAACAACGGACAACCGCCCAACTACGATCCTTACGCAAACCTGCCGATCACCTATGATACGGTCAGCGCTACCGGTGGACCCACCATCTCCCTGCGCAACGACAACGCCTATGAAAAAGGACTGGTGCGTGATCGGAAGCCGTTGGATTATGAGCACCTGCGCTGGGACGATGCCCTCTACGCCGAGAAAGTATGGCGCGAGTTGGACCTGCGGGAGAAAATGAATAAGGTTTTCACCTACAAAGCCGTCGAAGATGACGGTAACCAGATGTTCGTGGCCATGCTGATGGATGCCGTAACCAGCGGTAAGATTACCGCCTTTGCGGACGATCGGTTTACGACGCCACTGACCGTTTCGGATGTTTTTCAAAAGACCGCCGGCGGATTGGATACTGCCCTTGTCCGGGATCTGAATGACATCAATAGACCCGTTGGTCGAACCGTTACCCGAAAAAGCTTTAACCCGGACGATGTCGTAAAGATCCGCCTGAAAGAAGAGTGGGTATTCGACCGTGAGTCGAGCCGCATGTTCGTCCGTATTTTGGGCATCGGCTTGCTGAAGACCGAATATGTACCCAATACCAAACGTGAACGCGGTACGTCCTCCTTGTTCTGGGTCTATTATCCCGATGTACGCCCCATGTTGGTAAAAGCTGAAGTATACAATCCGAAGAATATGGGACAAAACCGGATGACCTGGGAAGAATTGTTCGAAAGCCGGATGTTCAGCAGCTACATCGTGAAATCAACGATCGATAATCCCTCCAATGCCTTTATCCGCAACCTGATCGATAACGACATCCTCCGTTTGCTGGAAGGCGATAATATCAAGGAAAAGATCTTCAATTTTGAACAAGACCTCTGGTCGTACTGATTCCGAGATCGTTCATGCTATCCTATTGAATCCTGCCTTCGGGCGGGATTTTTTTTACCCGGGGAGGGAGTTTGAAGCGTTTGAAAAGTTTGAGAAGTTTGAAAAGTTTGAGGAGTTTGAGGGATTTTGTAATGCAATAAATTGATATTCAATGTTTTGTGATGTAAAAAAAAGTCCTCTCAAATTAGGCTAACGTAAAAAAATATGTATTTTCGGACTGGTTTTTCATAGGATATTGGATTTTAACGGGGCTGAATGTCTATTCAGGCCCCTTTTTTTATTTTATCTGTTTAAGAAGACTCAATCATTCTTTCGAAAATAGTCAACAATCTTTCGGGCCTTGGCTGGTCCCACTACCTCAGCCAATGCGCCCACTTCTTGTTCCTGGATATTTCGAACCGAGCGAAAATGGGTCAATAGTTCTTCCGCGGTTTGCTTGCCGATCCCAGGAATATTTTCCAGCTCGTTGTGGATCGCCCCTTTGCTGCGGAGTTGTTGGTGGAAGCTGAGTCCGTGTTGGTGCACGGCGTCGCGGATGCGGCGGATCAAGAGCAGGGAGGGATTGCGGTAATCCAGTTTCAGCGATTCACTGTCGCCCGTAAAAAAGATCTCCTCTACATTCTTGGCCAGTCCGATTAAGGTCATCTGTCCCGACAACCCCAATTCCTGAATCGACTGTTGGGCGGCGTTCAATTGGCCTTTTCCGCCATCGATGATCACCAGCTGGGGAAATGGTCCGCCTTCTCGCAAAAGCCGTTGGTAGCGTCGGGTCACGGCCTCCTGCATCGAGGCAAAGTCGTTGATCCCAACCACCGAGCGAATGTGGAACTGACGATAATCCTTCCGACTGGGCTTTCCATTCTTGAAACAGACCATCGCTGAAACCGGATAGCTGCCCTGAAAATTGGAGTTATCGAAGCATTCAATGTGTCGGGGCAGGTTCGAAAGTTGCAGATCTTCCTGCACCTGTTCCAACAACGCATCCCCCGACAAGACATCCAGGTCCGTTTGCTTCCATTTGGTCGATATCCAATGCTGGATGTGGTGCAGGAGGTTTTTGTGTGCCAGATCCAACAACGCTTTTTTATCGCCGGCCCGGGGCAGGGTGACCCGCACCGAGGCATCGGGATACTCGATCCGCTCCGATACCACGATCTCGTTCGCCGAAGAGCCCAGCCGTTCGCGCAGTTGAGCGATCCCGGCCAGCAGCCGTTCGCTCGAGGCGGAACCGAGCGGATCCTCTACCCGGGTAGCATGCGTCTGCACGATGGCGCCGTTACGCACCATCAGGTAGCTGATAAAAAAATGACCTTGTTGTTCTTTTCCGGCAAATACATCCACTTCCTTGACCCGGGCATTGGCTACGACCGAACGGGACCGATAATTTTCCAGAAACCGTAGTTTTTGTCGGCACCGCTCAGCTTCCTCGTATCGCCACGCAGCTACGGCCGCTTTCATTTGTGCACGAACCTCCTCCATCACTGGCTTCAGATTTCCCTTGAGCAGATCACGGATCTGTCGGATGCCGTTGGCATAGGATTCAGCCGATTGATGTCCCGCACAAGGGCCCAAACAATTCCCCAAATGATACTCGAGACAAACTTTGAATTTTCCTTTCTCGATCGACTTAGGATACAGGGCCAATGAACAGGTCCGAAGCGGTACGATCTGTTTCACGAATTCCAGCAATTCTCGTACCTGCTGGGTATGCGTGAAGGGTCCCAGATACTCCGATCCGTCATCGAATTTTTTTCGGGTGAGGAAGATGCGAGGAAAGGGTTCTTTCTTGATGACGATCCACGGGTAGGTTTTATCATCTTTCAGCCGAATGTTGTAGCGGGGCTGGAATTCCTTGATGAGACTATTCTCGAGGTGAAAGGCATCTTCTTCGGAATGGACGGTGGTGAATTGAATGCGCCGGATGCGTTTGACCAATTCCCGAGTCTTGTTGGACTCCAAATCTTTTTGAAAATACGAACGAACCCGGTTGCGCAGGTTCTTCGCTTTGCCCACATAGATCAGCTCCCCTTGCTCATCAAAATATTGATAAACACCGGGACCGGTCGGTAGTCCCGCTACCACCGATGGAAGCGATTCAGGTGTCATAGTATTATTCGTTCCAACTCCATTTGGTCGTTTGCACTTGCTCGGTCCCGCCCGGTTTGCGGATGAGCCGGGTGCGGGTGCAATTCTTGTCCATTTGCCAGATCAACTGCACCTGTTCAAAGCCATTACGATCGCTGTGGCGACGCAGTGCCAAAATGGTCCGGGTTTGATCGCCGGTGGCCAGATTCGGTTCTACGAACAGTTCAATGCTCTGAACCGGCTGTTTGTTCGGATCGATCGCCGTATACGAAATGATCGCCCGGTTGGTGAGGTCCTCGTACCGCGTTTCTTCCACAAACGCACGGGCTTGTTCGGGATCGCTCAGATCTGGCAGCTGTAAAAAATCGGAGACCTCCGCTCGAAAGTTTTCGCGCGCGATGAAGGCCGTATCGGTTGGCAGCGAGTCGATCGTGGTGTATCGTTTGATCGAGTAGAGGGATGTATCGATCTGTCGAACCTGCTGCTCGATCCACGAGGGAGCCGAAATGAATTTCTTTTTCGGTTCAGGTTGTTGGCAAGCCTGGCAGGTGACAATTAAGAGGAGGAGCCATACGCGCATGCCCAAAATTACCGCATCCGGCGGCTTGGGGGATGTTAAAGTCCCACGCCCAATTTTATCCCCACATCGAACAAATGCTCGCTGACGGGATAGGCTTTTTCATAACTGGAGAGGATCTGGTAACGGGCTTGGGGCCCCAGGGTCCACCGTGTTTTTCCGCGCTGGAATCCAATGAAGGTTTCCAGCTGGCCATTCAGGTTCCAGCGACGAACCAGAGAGGGCACCTCCAGGTAGTTCTTATAATCGGTCGAAAGAATATAGGCCCTGTTGCTCAAGATATACGTAGGCTGCAGGGTGGAACCGATACCCCAACTCCATTTTTTATTTCCGGCCACTTGGTATTGGAAGCCGATCGGGGCGGAGACCGAGAAATAAAAATTCGCCAGCCAATTGGCCCAGGCACCACCCGAGCTTCGGTAGTTGGTAAACGAGGAAACCGATCCGGTTCCGCCTCCGTTGTTGAGTCCGATCGTCGCCACTTCCTGGCTGCCACGATAGGCCCGGATATCATATTTATTGATGTTGAATTGCAATCCCGCGACCAGATCTACGTGTTTGGTCAGCCGCCGGTTGGCCAGCAGTCCGAATTGCAATCCCATATCCGGCTTGTGATTCACCACCGTTTCCAGTTCCGGAGCAGCCAGTGCGGGCGCCGGACTCATCAAGGAGCGTGCCGCTTGTAAGGCAGTCGCATTTTCGACGAGGTGACGGTAGCTGATAGTGGGACTAACGCTCAACTGTACTTTCCAACTCTTTCGCGTGCGGTTGCCCTTATAGGAATTGATCACACTTTCGATGGTTTGGAGCTGTTCGGGCAACTCGGTTACCGTCTCGGTTTTCCGAGCCGTTGTGTTTTCTTCGACAACGGCGGATAGATTCGATGCCGGAATAACCGTTGTAGTTGGCGGAAGATCGATGCGGTCGATGACCGAAACGATCGGTTTGATCGACCGATTGCCGACCAGCGTGGGGAGGATGGATCGACCGCGCTCAGGCCGCACCGGATCGGCTGCCGCAGTCACGCCCCAGAACTCATCGGTATACTCCTGCACGTCGGTGTTCGTGCCTGCTGCGTCGGAAGCCTGTATCAGGAAGGTGAGCGAAGATTCCTCCGGTTTATTTTGTGCTTTTCGGAAGGGCGAGGCGATCTTGGGTTCATCCGTGTTGCTACCGACCGAAGGGGTTTGGAGGGATGTACGCTTCGCTGACAGGTTAGCCGTACGGGAAGCATAATTGATGGGCAGATCGGGCTGATCCATCATGACCCAAGTAACGCTGGCGCTGATGATCCCCAACGCTGTCAGGACGAACGGAAGCCAACGTCGACGTCGGAGCCGGGTTTGGATGCGTTCCCAAACCGATTCATCGGCATAGAGTCGATGCCGATCGGTCTCCTCGCGGAGCCAATGTTCAAATTCGGTATGGTGGTGTTCGTTCGACATGGATCATCGGGTAGCAACCAGCCACTCGGACTTTTGTTTGTGTGGTGGTAAAATATTGCGCTGGATCAACAGGGTTTCCAGCAGGTTTTTGGCTCTTGTATACTGACTTCGACTGGTACTTTCCTCAATGTCCAGGATCTCTCCGATCTCCCGGTGACTGTATCCTTCAATGGCGAACAGATTCAGGACGGTCCGATATCCGACGGGTAACAACCGGATACATTCCGTGATCTGTTTGGCTTGCACGATTGAGGGGATCGCTTCAGAACGAGTCGGTATTCCGTGAGCATGGATCAGGTCCAGGTTCTCCTGAAACTTTTTGTTCTTCTTCAAGTGATTGATGCACGTGTGCACCATGATGCGACGTATCCAGCCTTCAAACGATCCTCTTCCCTCAAAGGAACCGATCTGAAAAAAAACCTTCACGAATCCTTCTTGCAACATGTCCTCCGCATCTTCCCGATTTACCGCGTAGCGGTGACAAACCGCCAGCATCTTGGGACTGTATCGATCGTACAATTCCCGCTGTGCCGACAGGTCTTTGCGCAGACAACCTTGTATCAGGGCCTGATCGTTCATTTCTACCCTCAATGTAAGAAAATTCTGACAGGAAAAAGTATGACCGGGATTCAGAAATTTGATCTGACCGCGATCATCCAGCTCCGGCCCGGGGCGGAGAGCCCGGAGGCAAAAACCCGGTAGTTCCGATCCAATATATTTTCGACACTCCCTTGTATCTGAAGGGTTTTGGAAACGGCCACCTGAAACCGCCAGTTCAAGGTCATCCAGCTTGGCATCCCATCGGGCGTGGCGTATTGGAGGTTGTCCTCTCCGTCCAAATTGTAGTCCCGCAGCCGCTTCCACCCATTGAATAACAGGAATGCCTCGGATTGGAATTTTTTATGTTGGTATTGAAGCCCGCTGCGGCCAAATACGGGGGGAATATGGTCCAGCGGCAGCTCTCCGCCGGCTGTCTGATAGCGCCCCTGGGTTTGGGTAATGGTATTGTCGAGCGACCAGCCCTTGCCCAGATCAAAGCCCAGTCGAAACTGCACCCCGGCCAAATAACCCTGGCGGGCATTTTGATTGGCATACAGGGCCGAACGAATGCCGTTGTAGTCGACAGAATCGGCTCCATTCAACCGATAGGGTGCCAGGGCGATCGCATTCCGATACAACGTATAAAAAAAGGCCCCTTCGAACCGGATCTTATCCGCCAGGCGAAGGTTCCAATTCAGATCGGCGTTGTATGTACGCTCCGGCCGAATCGAGGGATTGGGCAGAATGAGTCGGCGTTGTGTAGTGCTGGATTCAAAAATCCGGGCCGCATCATCGATGTTGGGGGTGCGAAAGCCACTGCTCAGGTTCAGGGCTACCCGACCTGCCGCATCCGGATTGTATACGATGCCTATGTTTCCGGTGAGCGCAAGATGATCTTGCCGGATCTCGGTGAAGGGGAAATTGAAAAAGGAATTGTTCAGCAGGGTCGAGTGAAGCGAAACGTGTTGCAGGCGTATGCCGTCGTTCAAGACCCATTTGCTATTCTGAATTTTTCGGAGATGCTGGCCATACAGTCCCCAATACAACATCCGGTTCTGACCATCCGGATACCGCGTATCGATCGGAGTCTTGCTGCCGGTACGGCGGTTGGTCCGATCCGCCTCCGACTGCAAGTCGTTCCACTGCCCATCCATTCCGTAGGTGAATTCATCTTTTCCCCTCTTGGTGCGGGCATCCAAATTAAAGCCCCATACCTGGATCTGTTCGCGTCGACTGTCGAACCGTTCATATTGTAAATACTCGCGGGTTTGCCGGCTTTCCCGAATGAACTGATGGTGCAACTGAAAATTGAATTCTTGGTCGGCGTGCAACATCCAACGAACCTGATAAGCGGCCAGGCTGCGAAACTGAGGACCATAATACCATTCGGCAAAGCGCAAGGTCCGCCCCACCGTTCCCCCGAAATCTTTTGTGTCTTGCAGCCGGTCGTAGCGTGGAACATCCGTCGAGTTCGAGAGTTGCAGGTTGACTGAGTGCGCGATCTTTTCCGAAGGTTGGTACAGTAGTTTTTGGGTGATGTCCCATTGCTGATAGCCGGAAAATTGCTGGATCCGCTCATCGGGATTACGCACCAGGCGATCGATGCCTCCGGTGGTTTCTATGTACTGGGACCGGCGTCCGAAGTTTGGATATCGACTCGGATACCGGCTGCCCATTTTGAGGTCACCGAATTTACTGAAGGTGTAGGATTGCAACCACCCGAATTTTTGGGTACCCAGGTTGACGTCCACATGTCCGCTGACTTCTTTATTGACCGTGCGGTATCGGAGAAATTGATTGCCGCTGACCCGGGTTTTGTTGTTGTCCGACAAGATCACCGGTTTGGTGCGAAAGTGGATCGCACCGCCGAGTGCATCGCTGCCGTGCAGGGTGGAGGCGGGTCCCAGTAGTACCTCCACCGACTCCAAAATATTTTGGTCTACCGTGATGGCATTATGCAAATGCCCCGCCCGGTAGATCGCATTGTTCATTCGAATACCATCCACCAATAAGAGTACACGGCTGGCTTCGAAGCCACGGAGCACCGGACTGCCGCCGCCTTGTTGACTTTTTTGGACAAATATTTTACCGCCCTCTTGTAATATGTCGGCCGTATTGGCCGCGTGTATGTTGGCTATTGACTTTTTGTCGATCACCAGGGCTTGCTGTGCTGTATGCTTGACCTTCTCCCGGAATTTATTGGTATAAATGACCGCTTCTTCTAGCAGGCCAACCTTCGACGTATCTGCTTGAGCGGATGCCGACAGACATATCAGTATGGCTGCCATTGTACTCAGTCCGCTGAAGTGCTCCCGCATCCGTCGTTGATTATTTTTTTCGGATCAGGCTATCGATCGGGTGATGGGCCTTCAGGGTGTCCATGATCTGTTGGGCCCAACCGGTTAAGACCATTCTTTCTTCCGAGGTTAACCGGGCTTCGCCATGAACCCAGGTATAGGAGTTCAGCGGCATTTCTCCTTCCTTAACTTCCTCCATCAGCTCCTCCATCTTGTGATATTGATACCGCAACCGCCGGTGGGTGTATTCGTCAAAGTTGAGATGGCTTTTTCCTTCTTCCACGTGATCGTTCAGCCACCAATACACCGGTTGGATATTGGCATACCAGGGATATTGGGTGTTGTTGCTGTGGCAATCGTAGCAGGCTTTTTTCAGGATGACGGATACGCGCTCGGGAACGGGATATTGAGTTTGGATCGCGTTCGGCGATGCCGCGAGGGATTGATTCTTCGCGGGGCGGATGAATTGGATCAACAGTAGGGCGGTCAGTAAGGTCCAGCCGATCTTTTTAAGCATCTCGGTTGATTTAGGGATAATCGATTAGGATGTTACCGGTCATTTCACTTGGCACCGGAATACCCATCATGGTCAGGATCGTGGGGGCAATATCCCCCAATTTTCCGGCATCGATGGTTCCGTTCCATTCTTTGTCAATGATGAAAAAGGGGACCGGGTTCAGGGTGTGGGCCGTATTGGGCGAGCCGTCGGGGTTGATCATATAATCGGCATTCCCGTGGTCGGCTGTGAGGAAGATCGTGTATCCGTTTTGCAATCCGGCTTGAACGACTTGCGCCACACAATCATCGACCGTTTCTACAGCGTGGATGGCGGCTTGCCAGATGCCGGTATGTCCGACCATGTCGGCATTGGCATAATTCAGACAGATAAAATCGGTAGTAGCTTTTTTGATCTCTTCCAGGATCGCCATGGTTACTTCTTTGGCACTCATTTCTGGGTGCAGGTCGTAGGTAGCCACTTTGGGCGAGGGGATCATGATCCGGCTTTCCCCTTCAAAAGGTTTTTCGCGGCCGCCGCTGAAAAAAAAGCTTACGTGCGGATATTTTTCCGTCTCCGCGATCCGGATCTGGGTACGTCCGTGCTGAGCCAGCACTTCACCCAGGGTGTTGTGAAGGTTATCGGTGGCAAAAACGATGTGTACCCCCTGATAGCTTTTATCGTATTCGGTGAACGTGGTGTAGTGGAGATCGAGTTTTTTCATGCCCTGCTCCGGCAGGTCCATTTGGGTGAGCGCTTGGGTGATCTCTCGGCAGCGATCGGTACGAAAGTTGAAACAAATCACGGCGTCATGGGGACGGATCGTGGCAAGAGGTTCGTTCGTTTCATCCTGGATGACGGTGGGCAGGAGAAATTCATCGGTGAGGTTATGTTGGTAGGAGGATTCGATGGCGACAGGCGCGTTTGGCGCCATGTTTCCTTTTCCTTCCACGAGTGCTTGGTAGGCGAGTTTGATTCGTTCCCAGCGTTTGTCACGGTCCATTGCATAGTACCGGCCGCTCACGGTGGCGATCTTTGCTTTTCCTTTGATGGCTTTTTCCAGTTGTGTCAGGAAGCCCTTGCCGCTTTTGGGATCGGTATCCCGTCCGTCGGTAAAGGCGTGAATGAAGATCTCTTTCACACCGGCTTGGTGGGCGGTATCGACCAATGCGATGAGGTGATCGATATGGGCGTGTACACCGCCGTCGCTGACGAGTCCCATCAGGTGCAGCGGCTTATTTTTTTCGAGGGCGTATTGAAAGCTGGCTTGCAGGGTTGGGTTGCGGCCCATTTCTCCATCGCGGATGGCTTTGTTGATGCGTTGGAGTTCTTGGTAAACGATTCGTCCGGCACCGAGGTTAAGGTGACCCACTTCGGAGTTCCCCATTTGTCCCGCTGGCAATCCGACGGCTTCGCCGCAGGTGACCAGGGTGGTATGAGGATAGCGTTGATAGAGGCTATCGGTGAACGGGACGCGTGCGTGTTGGATGGCATCGGCGGCGGGTACTTTTCCGAGTCCCCAGCCGTCCATGATCACCAAAATGACCTTGCGTTTTGTGTCGGACATGTGTTTTCTATCGAATGGAGGATCAAAGTTACGAAAGCGTGGTGGGTGCGGGGGAAATGGGACTATTTTTGTGGCATGTCAACAAACAATCGGTTGGATTCATTTCGATGCTGGTTGGAAGAGGATTTGGGGGATGGCGACCACACCACGCTGGCCACCGTCTCGTCTTCGGTCTCGGGCAGGGCTTCGTTATTGGCCAAGTCGGACGGGATCTTGGCCGGTGTGCAGGCGGCGTTGGCATTTTTTTCATTTGTGGATGCTTCGATTGTGTCTACCGTATTGATGCGGGATGGGGATCCGATCCGGTCGGGGGATCGGGTATTTGAATTATCCGGTTCGGCCCGGTCTTTGTTGATCGGGGAGCGGGTGGCGTTGAATTTGATGCAGCGGATGTCGGGAATCGCCACGTTGACAAATAAATATGTAACGGCGTTGAAGGGCACGTCGGCTGTTTTATTGGATACGCGCAAGACCACACCGGGTTTTCGGTGGGCCGAGAAGCAAGCGGTGCGAATCGGCGGTGGCGAAAATCATCGGTTTGGGTTGTATGACCGGATTCTGATCAAGGATAATCACATCGATCATGGGGGCGGGATCGTTCCCGTGCTGGAAGCCACGCGTCGCTATTTGACAGATAAAAATGTATCGATACCGGTCGAGATCGAGGTTCGCAACCGCGAAGAGTTACAGCAGGTGATGGAATCGGGTGTGGGTTGTGTGCACCGGATCTTGTTGGATAATTTTTCGGTGGAGGAGGTGCGGGTGGCGGTAGACGTGATTGGCAAAACATTTGAGACGGAGGTGAGCGGAGGGATTCATTTGGGGAATATTCGGGCTTATGCCGAGGCGGGAGTGCAGTTCATCAGTGTGGGGGCGCTCACGCATCAGGCGGTCAGTTTGGATCTGAGTTTAAAAACGGTGATGGAATAATATGTCGAAGAAAAGTAAAGCCGATCCGCGGGGATTTGTATTCAGTACCGATCCGAATTTTTCGTTCGAGCAGGAGTCGGGTGAATCCGAAACCCTGCCCCCGGAGAAACAATGGTTATTGCTTCGGTTGGATACCAAGCAACGCGCTGGTAAAGCCGTTACGTTGGTCGAGCGATTCATCGGAACCACCCAAGACCTCGAGGAGCTCGGAAAAAAATTGAAATCACACTGCGGCACCGGCGGCTCCGTCAAAGACGGACTCATACTCATTCAAGGCGACCACCGCGAAAAACTAAAACTGCACCTCCAAAAACTTGGTTACAAAGTAAAATAACTCCGAACTAACTCGGAACTAACTGACTCGGAACTAACTAACTCGGAACTAACTCCAAACTCTGAACTTCGAACTCCAAACTTGCCGTGCGAAGCGCGGCTATTGTCCTTGCGCCAAACTATACCCCTTCTTCTCTCCCCACATATTCAGGATCTCGATCGAGCAGACCTTGAATGTTTTCATGAGGTATTGGTAGAGGTGAAGGATCTCCTCCTGGGTGCAGGGTTCTGTGCCTTTGCTTTCGATCCGACAGCGATATTGGTTTACCAGGTTGGTGAAGACGGATCCTTTGGGCCATACCTGGGTACCGCGGTTGCTGATGGTAACCAGTTCGAATTTTGAATGCAGTCCGGCTAATATCTTATCGGCCACGAGTTGAGGTTGTTCTTCGCTTTCAACAAAAAAATCGGCCCCTACGATCTTTTCCTGGATCAGTTCTTTGGACATGATCAAGGGGTTATTCTCGAGTTTATAATGAGTGGGGGTGATGGGTTTGTCTTCCAGCTGGGGACGGGCTCCGTGTACCGGTGTTTTTCCCAAGTTATCGATGATGGTTTGCGTGAAGGCGGTGGTATTGAGTGCGGGTTTGTTTTTGTCTCCGAAATCACCGGTGCGCGCACCGCTTTCCAGGGTATATAGCAATGCATTTTCGATGCGGGCGGCATGCCCCATCAGTCCCAGGTGACGCAGCATGGCCAGACCGCTCAGCAACAGGGCCGTTGGGTTGGCGATGTTCTTACCCATGATATCCGGTGCGGTTCCGTGTACGGCTTCGAAGATGCAGATGTGATCGCCGATGTTGGCGGAGGGGGCAAAGCCGAGTCCGCCTACTAAGCCGGCACAAAGATCGCTCACGATATCGCCTTGCAGGTTGGTCAGTACTACTACATCGAACAGGTCGGGTCGGGTGACCAGCTTCATGCAAAGGTCATCTACGATCACATCATCGGCCTTGAGATTCGGGTATTCTTTGGCTACTTCGTAGAACACTTCCAGGAAAAGTCCGTCGGTGATCTTCATGATATTGGCCTTGTGTCCGCAGGTGATCCGACGGGATCCTTTTTTCTGTGCCATTTCAAAGGCATAGCGAATGACTTGTTCGCTGCCCGGGCGGGTGATGAAGCGACGGCTCAGGGCAACGTCGTGCGTGAGCATGTGTTCGATGCCTCCGTAGGTATCCTCAATGTTTTCGCGTACGATGGTGAGGTCGATCGGTATGCCTGCTTTTGAGAACACTGTATCTACACCATGAAGGGTTTTGAAAACTCGTTTGTTGGCATAGGTATTCCAGGTCTTGCGGGCGGTGACGTTCACGCTTTTTACGCCTTTACCCTTAGGAGTTTCCATGGGACCTTTAAAAAGGATGCCCAGCGATTCGATGGTTTGCTGCGCCTCCGGTGTCATCCCGTTATTGAAACCTTTATCGAATACCCATTTACCCATATCTACGGGTACGTATTCCAGCGGAACGCCGGCAGCATCGAAGAGGGAGAGAACGGCGGTCATGATCTCGGGACCGATTCCGTCCCCCCGGGCAATGGCTATTTTCATGGTTTGAATTTGGATGCAAAATTAAGTCGGCGGCGGCCAATCAATTTATGCACAAGGGAAATTTTGTTGTTTCCTTTCCCTACTTTTAAAATATGGTCAGTCAAGTTACGTCCGGCGTAGAGGTCAGTGTTGAAACCTTTTATCAGGCCGACGCCAATCAGCCCGAATTTATTTTCGCCTATCGCGTAACGATCGAAAATCAGAATGTATTTCCCGTTCAGTTGCTACGTCGTCATTGGGACATATTCGACAGTAACGGTGCCTACCGAGAGGTGGATGGTGACGGTGTCATCGGCCAACAACCCATTTTGGAGCCAGGTGCCCGCCATCAATACATCAGTGGGTGCAACCTCGACACGGAAATGGGACGCATGTCGGGTCATTACGAGATGGTGAACCTGAATACCGATCAACCGTTCACTGTCGTCATTCCGGCCTTCGATCTGATCATGCCGGCGAAACTCAATTGATCATCGCGGTTTATAGGCCGCACCTTCCAGGATCTTCTCCGGTGCCAGCCGAATCAACTCGGCCGGCGTGGTGGCCGGATGATTTCGTACATATTCCCGCACGATCTGCCGACCTACCCAGGTGCCCAGGTTTCCGGGTGAAAGGTCTTGATCCAGTCCCGATGTAAAGGGAGCTTCTCCCAAAAAATGTTGTATCACCTCCGGCTCGCGTGTTTGCAGATCGGTTGTTCTCAGCAAATAACTCCAGATCAAGGATTCGTTTGCCCGGCACCACCGGAGCTGGTCGTTTGTATATCCCATCCGAAGGGAGTCGGCCGTATGCGGTAGAAATTTTTCCAGCAACCAGGCCTCCCGGCCTCGTCGGATCATTTGTTCCATCAAGGTGCCGGTCTCGGCCGGATCGGCACAGAGCTCCTGCACCACCACTTTCATACCATTCACGACGATGTACGAACGCTCGAAACGGCGGCTGATGTAGGTGGGGAAGAGTGCGGTTCCTTCGGGGGACTGATAAAAAGAAAAATCTTTTCCGGCGTATTGTTGTAAGCCAACCGCCAGACCCTCGCGGGTCAAGGCTGTTCCGGGGGCATCGAATGGTCCCACGAAAAAGATCAACTTTTGTTTCGATGGATAGCGGGGAAAATAATAACGAACGAATTGGAGTCCCGTGCGCAGCGATCGTTGTATGTCCTCCACTTGTTTATAGGCCAGCATCAACGTATCATACAAGGGGCGATAGCCCTGGTAGAAGAACAGCAGGTTATTTCGTACATCTGCCGAGCTGTCGTTCGCGGGCAACCCCAATACCTGCTGCATGAAATCAATATAAAAGGCTGGTTGCTGCTCCCGAATTCGGACCAGTTCCTCCGACAGCCGGTTCGTATCCATTGAAAAAAACGTCTGGTCAAATCGCTCCACGACCACTTCCATCTCCACCCCCGATACATCCGGGGCATCGACTTTTTCCCGGCAAGCCAGTAAAACGAAGGGGAGGAGCCAAAAAGCAAGGGTCTTTTTCATGATAGATTAACGCGGGTAAAGACGAACTATTGCTCTCGGAGAGCGGGGGCGAGTCAGTACCTTTGCGCCATGCGGATCGCACTGGCTCAGCAAAATTACCGGATCGGCGACATTGCCGGAAATACCGCCAAGATCCTGGCGGCCGTGGAGGAAGCTCGGTCCGCCGGGGCAGAACTGATCCTGTTCTCCGAACTGGCCGTCTGCGGCTATCCGCCCCGCGACCTGCTCGAGTTCCCGGAATTCATCGACGCCTGCGAACACGCACTCGAACAGATCCGAGAAGCTGCTCAGGGTATTGGCATCGTGGTCGGGGCGCCGCAGCGCAATCCAAACAAAAACGGGAAAAGACTTTTCAATGCTGCCTATGTATTCCACAATCAGGCCTTGGTGGGCGTGGCGCAAAAGACCTGTTTGCCAACCTATGATATTTTTGATGAGTATCGGTATTTCGAGCCGGCCCGGGAATGGTCTGTTCTGACGTTTCAGGGTTTGAAGCTGGCCGTTACGATTTGTGAGGATATCTGGAACCTGGGCGATCACCCGCTGTATCCGCAATGTCCGCTCGATCACCTTATAGCCCAGCAGCCCGATCTGATCCTCAATCTTTCTGCTTCGCCGTTTGACTATACGCATTTGGAGGACCGAAAAGCCATCCTCCAGCAAAATGTCCGCAAGTATCATCTTCCCATGCTGTACTGTAACGCCGTGGGTAGTCAGACCGAGATCGTATTCGACGGCGGTTCATTGGTCATGGACGCAAAGGCCAATCTGATTCAACAGCTTCCTCTTTTTGAGGAGTGTGTGCGGTGTGTGGATTGGACCGGAGACGCCCAATTTATCCAGCCTATTCAGGTGCCATCCGCAGATTTACCCCATGTCGAATACAATCCCGATTCGCTGCAGGCAGAGCAAGGGATCCCTGAAATACATCAGGCACTTGTGATGGGTATTCGCGATTATTTCGGGAAGATGGGTTTCCGTCAAGCTATTTTAGGCAGCAGTGGCGGGATAGACAGTGCGGTCACCCTCGCCCTGGCCGTAGAAGCACTGGGAAAAGAAAATGTGCACGCCGTTTTGATGCCCTCTCCGTTTTCTTCCGCTCATAGCGTTTCCGATGCCCAACTCCTGAGCGATCGGTTGGGAAATCCTTACGAGGTGTTACCGATCGACCGGGTCTTCGACGCCTTCCTGACGGAATTGAAGCCGGTGTTTGCCGATCGTCCGTTCGGACTGGCCGAGGAAAATATGCAATCGCGTATCCGTGGTAATTTTCTGATGTCGATCGCCAATAAGTTTGGATACATCTTGCTCAATACGTCCAATAAAAGTGAACTGGCTACCGGATACGGCACGTTGTATGGCGATATGGCCGGCGGACTTGCCGTGCTGGGCGATTGCTACAAGCTGCAGGTCTATGCCTTGGCCCGTTACATCAACCGGGATAAGGAGATCATCCCCGTTGACATCATTGATAAAGCACCTTCGGCCGAATTGAGACCGAATCAAAAGGACTCCGATTCGTTGCCAGATTATTCGGTGCTGGACCCGATCTTGTATCAGTACATCGAATTGCGCAACGGACCGGAGTCGATCGTATTACAGGGATATGACCGCCATACCGTCGAGCGGGTGATCCGACTGGTCAATCTCAATGAGTACAAGCGGAATCAATTCTGTCCCATTATCCGGATCTCACCCAAAGCCTTTGGAATGGGTCGCCGCATGCCCATCGTGGCACATTACCTCACGGACAAACCGAAATCCTGATCGATGCGCGGGCTTGTCTACAAATCCACCGGGAGCTGGTATATCGTCCGCGATGAACAAGGAAGAAATTGGAACGCCCGCATCAAGGGTGTGATGAAACTGGATGCGATCACCAGCACCAACCCCGTTGCCGTGGGCGATTGGGTACAATTGGAAGTTGAGGAGGAATTGGCCGGCACTGCCATGATCGTGGAGATCGAACCCCGTAGCAATTACCTGCATCGGCAAAGTCCCCGCCACAAGCATCAGCAACACATCGTAGCGGCCAACCTGGATCTCTCGATGTTGATGGTGACCGTAAAGAATCCTAAAACCTCCACCGGATTCATCGATCGCTGCTTGATCGCCTCGGAAATGTATCATGTTCCTTCCCTCATCGTTTGCAATAAATCCGATCAACATGGCGAAAAGGAAAACGCCATATTGGAAGAGTGGAAGCGTATTTACTCCGGGATCGGATACACCGTGCTGTCGGTCAGTGCCGAAACCGGTGCCGGGATGGAGGATCTCCTGCAGCGATTGAATGGGAAGACCACCTTGGTGACCGGACACAGTGGCGTGGGCAAATCAAGTTTGCTGAATGTTTGGTTACCCGGACTCAATCGTCGTACCCAGGATGTCAGTGGATGGAGTGGCAAAGGGTTGCACACCACCACTTTTGCGGAAATGTTCGACCTCCCCGGCGGCGGAAAGATCATCGATACACCCGGCATGCGGGAGTTCGGTTTGGTCAATGTAGCACGCGCCGAATTATCGCATTATTTCCCAGAGATGCGCCGCGTTCTGGAGCATTGTCAATTCAATAATTGTTTACACCTCAATGAGCCGGATTGCGCCGTGAAAGAATCGGTTCGGGAAGGGGTTATTGATGAGCGACGTTACCAGAGTTATTTAAATCTCCTCGAGTCGATCAACGATCGAAACTACTGATCAGTTTCGAAATTTTTTCGCCTGCTTGGCACTTCGTATGGCCTTGGGATCGCCGCTGGCGATCCGCTCCGCACCAATGTTTTTTCCGTTGCTGGGACAACCCGATTTTCGACGGAATAAATTGCTCATCAGCCCGCAGGAGCAGCAGGTGAAACAGCCCAGCACCAGGATCCAAAAAAATTTGTTACGGCGCATGCGGATTTATTTGTCGCTCGGTTGATTTTGGAACCAACTGGCGTACTGGATATAGTTATTGGCGATGCGTTCGATCTCTCCGCGTACCAATTCCGGCGTGATGTCCTTTACTTTTTTGGCCGGCACACCCGCATAGATACTGCCACTCTTACAGATCATCCCCTCGAGCACTACAGCCCCCGCCGCGATGATCGTATTGGAATGCACCACGGCATTGTCCATTACGATGGCGCCCATCCCCACCAGCACATGATCGTGCAGGGTGCAACCATGTACGATGGCACGGTGCCCGATAGAAACCGAATTTCCGATGGTGGTTCCACATTTTTCATAGGTACCATGAATACAAGCGCCGTCCTGTATGTTCACCCGGTCGCCGATGCGGATAAAGTTCACGTCACCCCGAACCACCGCTTGAAACCAAATGCTGCCCTCCTTGCCCATGATCACATCCCCCACAATAGTCGCGTTGGGCGCGAGAAAAGTTTGCGCTCCGAATTGAGGTTGTTTGCCTTCAACGGGTAAGATCAGTGCCATGCGGAGAATTGAGATACAAATATCCTGTTTTCTTTCCGACCTTTAACGCGTGAATACGCGGGAATTATTTTTACGGCATGTCGCTCAAACCTCACCGGCTTCGATGGCCTTTGAGATCGAGCGGGCGGAGTGCGCTACCTTGTACGACGTACGGGGACGAAATTATATAGACCTGATCGGCGGAATATCCGTAGCCAACCTGGGTCATGGTCACCCGAAAGTGCTATCCGCCATTCGGGAGCAGTTGGATAAATACCTCCACGTAATGGTCTACGGTGAGTTCGTGGAAACGCCACAAGTTCGGTATGCAGCTCGACTCACCTCCCTGTTACCTGACTCCCTGAATTCCGTTTATTTTACCAATTCCGGTGCCGAGGCCGTGGAAGGTGCCATGAAACTCGCTAAACGGGTTACCAATCGAACGCGCATCATTTGTTTTAAAGGTTCCTATCACGGAAGCACACAAGGTGCCCTGAGTGCGATCGGTGATGAGTATTGGCGTCAGGCGTTTCGTCCCCTGCTCCCCGATATCTGGCATCTTCCCTACAACGATCCCGCGGCCCTGGAGGCGATCAATGATTCAACAGCTTGCGTGTTATTAGAAACGGTTCAGGCGGAAACGGGGATCACGGTACCAGACAAGCCTTGGTTACAAGCGGTGGAACAGAGATGCCGGGAAACAGGCGCCTTATTGATGTTGGATGAGATACAAGCAGGATTTGGTCGAACCGGAAAATGCTGGGCCTTTGAGTGGTTCGAGGTGGTGCCGGATGTGTTGCTCTTGGGAAAAGCGCTGGGCGGCGGTCTGCCGTTGGGCGCCTTTATTGCCGATAAACGGTTGACCGACCAATTGACCGACGCTCCGGTGCTGGGCCATATCACCACGTTTGGTGGTCACCCGTTGAGTTGTGCGGCGGGACTGGCCGCCCTGAATGCATTGTTAGAAGAGGGATGGATCGAGACGGTCAAATCCAAAGAAACGTTATTTCATGCTCGGTTAAAGCATCCGAAGATCCGATCGGTCCGTTCTTTCGGCTTGTGGATGGGGGTGGAGTTTTTGGATGCTTCCTTGTGCAAGCAAGTGATCGACCGGTGTTTGCTGGTAGAGGACAATGCCTCCAGCGGTTTGATGACGGATTGGTTTTTATTCGCTCCGCATTGTTTGCGTATTGCACCACCTTTGATCTTGTCGGAAAAACAGATCGAGTATGCCTGTGACCGGATTCTGAAGGCGATCGATCAGAGCAATCCGTAGATCCAAAATCCCAATAAGGCGCCGAGCAGCGGACCGATCACCGGTATCCAGCTATAACTCCAGTCGGAGTGTCCTTTACCCTGTATGGGAAGCAGAAAATGTGCGATGCGGGGACCGAGGTCGCGTGCCGGATTGATGGCATAGCCGGTAGGGCCACCCATACACAATCCGATGGCCAATACCACCAGCGCGATCGGCAGCGCATCGATCGTCACAAAAGCTGTTTTGGGTTGAGACATACCCAGGGCAGCGATGACTAAAATCGCCGTAGCGATGATCTCGGTGATCAGATTCGGGATCGTTTTTCGAATGGCTGGGGCGTTGCAGAATACGGCAAGCTTAAGCGACGCATCGGATGTTTTTTCAAAATGCGAGTAATAGCTCAACCAGGTTAGGGTAGCTCCGATGATCGCTCCTCCAAATTGGGCAAGCAGATAGGGAACGATCAAGGCTTGATCAAAGTCGGTGAACAGTGCTGCGCCAAGGGTAAAGGCGGGATTGAGGTGACCACTGCCGCCCAGTTTTACGCAAACATAGTTGCCGATGAAAACAGCCATGGCCCATCCGAGCGTGATCACGATCCATCCGCTGTTTTGTCCTTTCGATTCAGAAAGTAGCACGTTGGCTACCACGCCGGTGCCCAGCGTGATCAACAGGATCGTTCCGATAAATTCTCCGATAACAGGTGTCATATAGATGCAGGTTAGTGTTCGGTTGATTCGGCCCAGGCCACACTGGCTCGAACGGCGCGATGCCAGCCCGACAATGCAGCGGTCCTTTCCGCTTCGGTGCAGGCCGGATCGAATTGACGGTCTTTTTGCCAGTTCGATTGAAGCGCTGCGAGATCTTTCCAGTACCCAACGGCCAGTCCGGCCAAATACGCTGCTCCCAGCGCGGTGGTCTCCGTTATTTTCGGACGGATCACGGCACAATTCAGCAAGTCGGATTGAAATTGCATCAGGGCATTATTGATCGTAGCACCGCCATCGACCCGTAATTCTTTCATGGGAATCCCCGCATCGGCGTTCATCGCCTGCAACACATCGGCTGTTTGATAGGCGATGCTATCCAACGCTGCCCGGGCGATATGCGATTGATTGCTGCCGCGCGTCAATCCGAAAATGGATCCGCGGGCATGCGGATTCCAATGCGGAGCGCCCAAGCCGGCAAAGGCGGGAACTAAATAAACGCCGTTAGAATCTTGTACTTGTGCTGCCAGTGCTTCCACTTCGGAAGAATTTCGGATGATCTTCAATTCGTCGCGGAGCCATTGTACTACGGCGCCGGCTATGAATACACTCCCTTCCAACGCATAATGCGTTTTTCCATTTATCTGCCAGGCGATGGTGGTCAGTAATTTATTTTGAGAGGTGATGGCTTTTTCGCCGGTATTCATCAGCATGAAGCA